>Ga0115567_10000137_pt1 | contig 70583 bp, 64 predicted proteins | sample COGITO_mtgs_1204_2_FD_88679 | JGI IMG/M metagenome (GOLD analysis project Ga0115567, IMG submission 88679) | Pelagic marine microbial communities from North Sea - COGITO_mtgs_120412 | ecosystem: Environmental > Aquatic > Marine > Epipelagic | place: Germany:Helgoland, sampling site Kabeltonne...
CTCAGAAAACAGAAGATTTTCCTCGCTCAATTCTATATTTTTTTGCTCGAGGATTTTATTGCTATCCAATAAATCTATAACAAAGGAGGTTTCAAAAATAACATCATCAAATTCACTATCATCAGAAAAAATAACATAAAGAACGATAAGGTTTACGACGATCAAAACGAGGTACTTTAAGCTACGTTTAAACATTTTAAGGTATGCGTCCATTACAATTACAGTGAATCAACGATCCGCTGATTAAGTTAGTAACAAGTAGAGTAAACGCAACACCAATTTAAGTCCAATTGAGTGTTCTATGCACCAAAGTTAGTTAATTGTTCACTTATCACTTATTTTTTTGGATTAAGTATTGATAAGGTGACTGTGCAATATCTGAGTCCAGCAGAACGTGCTCCATAAATCGGCAAAAGCTAGGGATATCACGGGTGGTAGAGTGGTCGTCGGCTATTACGGTAATAGTTTCGCCGACTTGCATCTCACGTATTTTCAGCCGTACCATCATTACCGGCTCTGGACAGCGCAGTCCAATGGCGTCTAATTGGTAGTTAGCTGATTCAAAAGTACTGGTCTGACTCACCTTAGATCCCGTAGTCCAAACGGTATTGTTTTATATTGGCTAAATGCTCGGTCATTTCTACTTTGTCACTCAGGTAGTCAACCAAATCGGCCAAACTGACAATAGAAACCACTTTAGTGGCAAAATCACGTTCAACTTCTTGAATAGCCGACAGCTCACCTTGGCCTTTTTCTTGCCTATCTAGCGCAATTAACACACCTGCAAGTTGGGCATTATTCGCTGCAATCAACTGCATTGATTCACGAATAGCCGTACCTGCTGTGATGACGTCATCCACCAGCATGATTCTACCCGTTAAAGGGCTACCCACTAGATTGCCACCTTCACCATGGGTTTTCGCTTCTTTACGATTAAAACAATAAGGTTTATCAACATTATGTTTATCAGCTAACGCCACAGCAGTAGTGGTGGCGATTGGAATACCTTTATAAGCTGGACCAAATAAAACATCGTAATCAATACCAGATGTTTGCAAAGTTTGTGCGTAAAACTGTCCAAGCTTGGCCAAATCACCCCCCGTATTAAATAGACCCGCATTAAAGAAATAAGGGCTAGTGCGCCCTGATTTAAGGGTAAATTGACCAAATTTTAATACATTGCGGGCTAGGGCAAACTCAATAAATTCCCGTTGATAATCTTGCATTTTAAGGTCCTAGTTCAAAGCTAATTTTTGTTCGTCGAACAATTCACGAATGCCATTTTTTGCTAGTTCCAACATTTCATTTAGTTCGTTAAAATCAAAAGGTTCGCCTTCGGCAGTGCCTTGTACTTCGATGAATTTGCCAGTGTCTGTCATGACTACGTTCATATCAGTTTCAGCATCAGAATCTTCAAGGTATTCCAAATCGGCAATCGCAGTGCCTTTGTATACCCCAACTGATAAAGCCGCAATCATATGTTTGATGGGATTAGCTTTTAAAATACCTTTGGCTCGCATCCAACTTAACGCATCGGCCAATGCCACGCAGGCACCGGTAATCGAAGCAGTACGTGTACCACCGTCAGCTTGAATCACATCACAATCCACCACTATAGTGTTTTCGCCCAATAATTTTAAATCGACTGCAGCCCTTAATGAGCGGGCGATTAAACGCTGAATTTCAAGAGTACGTCCACCTTGTTTACCACGAGCGGCTTCACGATCAGAACGAGTATGGGTGGCTCTTGGTAACATACTATATTCTGCGGTTATCCAGCCTTTACCTTTGCCTTTCATAAAACGTGGCACACCTTCGGTCACAGAGGCATTACACAACACCTTAGTGTTACCAAACTCAATTAATACTGAGCCTTCTGCATGGCAAGTAAAATTACGGGTAATAGTAACTGGGCGAATTTGACTGGCGGTTCTTCCACTTGGACGCATGATGCTCTCCTAAATAATAGTGCGCGGAATTATAGAGGCTTACGAACAAATTTTCTTGCGTTTTAAGCTGTTCGTAATCAATTAATTGACTTAGGCACTCGCCCCAAGCAACAACAGAGGTATAATGCCTACAACCAAAACAGAGGAAGATTTCAATGATTTATAGTATGACAGCTTTTGCCCGCCGCGAACTTAAAGCCGATTGGGGCACAGCCGTGTGGGAAGTGCGTTCCGTTAACCAACGATTTCTTGAAACTTATTTCCGTCTTCCTGAGCAATTTAAAAGCATGGAGCCCTTGTTACGTGAACGTTTTCGCAAACAATTACAACGGGGCAAAGTGGAATGTTCACTACGTTTTGTGGCTAACGATGCGGCAGTTGGCAAACTCAACCTAAACGAAGATCTAGCCAAACAAGTCATGAAGGCGGCTGATTGGGTGCAATCCCATGGCCAATCTGCCGGTGTAAACCCTCTAGATGTATTACGTTGGCCTGGCGTTATTTCAGCCGAAGAATCCGACATGGACAGTATTCAAGCCGATGTACTGGCTGAATTTGATCTAACCCTCAAAGATTTTATCGCCGCACGCGCCACCGAAGGCAGCAACCTCAAAGCCATGATCGAACAACGTTTAGACGGCATTAACGTCGAAGTTGAAAAAGTCACCGCTCATATGCCAGACGTTATCAAATGGCAACGAGAAAAAATCCAAACCCGCTTCGAAGAAGCCAAAATTGAACTAGACCCTGCCCGCGTAGAGCAAGAAATGGTCATGCTGGCACAAAAAGTAGACGTAGCCGAAGAACTAGACCGCTTGGTATCACATATAAGCGAAACCCACAAAATTCTCAAAAAAGGCGGCGCCGTCGGCCGCAGACTCGATTTTATGATGCAAGAATTTAACCGCGAATCGAATACCTTAGGCTCAAAATCCATCAATACCGACATCACTCAATCTGCGGTTGAATTAAAAGTGCTGATTGAGCAAATGCGTGAGCAGATCGCGAATATAGAATAATTATCTCAAGTTACTGCTGCAAAATATAAGATAAAGGTGCGAGTTCGATCTCGCCTTGGAACAAAAGCTCTTTATCTTGATTTAAGGCAAAACAATGGTGTGTTACTAGGTTAGCGTCTGCTTCATTAGCGGATACGGTGTTATTGATAGGTGGTCCCACTAGAATATGTAATTGTTGATCACTTCTTAATTTGGCTACGTTTTCACTATGCACAGATATTTTATGGGATGTGTACACCATGGGGTTACGCTTAAAATCAAGTCCTTCTGCTTTTCCTCTTTCTAACAATGCACAAGAAATGAGGCTAGTACAGTAAGTCTCTGGAAACAGAATTTTGTCATTGACTTCATCAAAGTAATTGGACTGTTCTACATGAGATCCGGTTAAGAAGTTTTTAGCGTTGCTATTGGTTGTGTATTTACGTTTGTAAAAATAATCAGACTCGCCAACCGTGGTCCGGTCAAAAACATCTCCAGTCATAAGTGTTGGACTAAAGCCCTGTTGATTTGCGAATAGCGCTACATTCGATTCGCTCTTAAAACCAATCAAGATTATATTTTGCTCATTTTTTATTAGTATCCGGTTGGATAAAACCGTTTTGTTGTCTGACGATATCCGTGACTTTTTGATGATTGCTGTCAGATTATCTTTAGGCCTAGCAACACCTGCAAAATTAAATGCGTAGTTACTAAATTTTAATTGGTGTTGCTTGAGAATTTTTAGCTCATCATTGTGCTGCCTGTATTGTTTGACGTAGTCCTCAATAAAACACTCTAATTGAAAGCCTAAAACAATTGGACCACCGAAAGGGTTACCCAGTATTTGCTGCCATTGTTTTTTATCATGGAATAAATTGAAATCGTCAGTGGCGTTTCGAGCAACATCTATATGCACTAAGTCTAAACTGAATTTTGCTGTATTTAAGTTCATCTAATGATCCAGATAGAAGAATATGTTTGCTCTAGTATACGAACTGAACGAATAGTTTTGCCACTTTGATAGCCATAACCGTAAAACAAAAATAAAAATGCCAAAGCCGCTTTTTTGCATAAAAATAATAAGCGATATTATTGTCAACTTTTTTTACAAGTGTCTAAATACAAACACCTCGACTTTAGTCTATCTTATTGAATTATAGTATTAAAAATTTGTTGGCTTAGTTTTTGATTGTACTCTAGAGTGTGGAATTGTAAATGTGTTGTACATATTACATTTATTTGCAAACTTGTCGCGATATGTGGCGGGGTGTTTTTTAACGTATTACTGGTTAAGATTTACAGATGTCTTGTTTAACTCGAAAATTGCAGCAAAAATTAACGCGTTATGTGCAGAAAAACAGCACTCGTTTTTCAACTCATGATCCTGAATATTTTCATAAAGAATTGGTTAACAAAGGCATGTGTCCGTCGGATGTGACAACTGACCAGCTTATAATCATACTAAAAGAAGCAAAAAATAGTTAAGATTCTGCAGAGCTGGTTGATTTAGACCACTATTGATTCATTAAAGTACTTGTTGAAATCGAGCTTAAATTCGCTAGCGATCACAGCATCAACAATCTTTACGCCATTACTGGCTGCAGCTAAGTCTAGTTCCTTGGGCTCTAAATAATGACTGCCTCGAATCGAATAAAATACTTTTACAACGGGTTTAGTTGCATGTACAGGATGTTGCTTGAGTACCATGGCTATTTTTTCATTATTGAGTTTGACTAAACTACCAACGGGGAAAATACCGATACATTGCACAAATTGCCTTACTAACCCTTCATCATATTTTTCAGGCGCATCTTGCATCAAAATTTGTAGGGCTTTTTTAGACGACATCCCAACTTTGTAACACCTGTCTGCTGTTATCGCATCATAGGTATCAACAATAGCAATCATACGACCAAATTGTGTAATTTCATCACCCCGTAAACCTTCAGGATACCCATACCCATCCAGTCTCTCATGGTGTTGACCAATAGTATCAACAATTAAGGCGGGAATGCCCATTTCAAGTAGCACTTTTGTACCGTAGTACACATGGTCTTTCATTATGGTCATTTCTTGGTCATTCAAACGTCCAGGTTTATGCAATATTTCATCAGGAATTTTAATTTTTCCAATATCGTGCAAAAAGCCGGAGAGAGCCAATTCTTGTATTTGTTCTTCAGCCAAGCCTACATATGTACCAAAATTGGCGAGTAATATAGCCACATTTAACGAATGCTCTAAAAGATAGGTGTCTTTTTCTCGAATTTTTGTCATGCACATCAAAGCATTTGGATTACGGTCAATAGACGAAACAAGGTTGTTAGTGAATGCTTCTGGGATGGCAATGTCTACTGGTAAGTTTTTACCGACACTCTCTAACATTGTTTTTTGTAAGTGTTTACCTTTGCTATGAAGTTTGGTTGCCACTTCAAGTTCTGCTTCAAAAGAGACTTCAGCGGTAGTTTCAGGTACTTCTTCAGGTGTTTTAGGTTCTTCTGGCTCAACAACTTCGGGCTTGAGTTGTTTGCTCATATCAACAACAACTGACAAAATCCCCTTCTTTTTGAGTAGCTTTATAGCGGCAAGCGAGGTAACCCTGCCGCGACTGGTGATCTTAAATTTGCCTTGCTGTTTTGCAATTGAGTCAACGAACATCCCTTCTTCAACGTCGTCTATATCAAAGGTTTTTAACACTGCTAAGATCTCGAATAAGTGAATTCATACAACAGAAATTTAAAATATCTGATTTACTCTTTAAGAGCAAGATTTACTAAGCTAATACTCTAATTTCCAAAGCATTTCTTCCAAATCAGGCTGCCACTGAAAACGATTTAGTTTAACTCGATTATTAAAAACAGCGACGTCTTCTTGTTGCAATAAACCGGTTTGTTGTTGTGATTGCTGTGAACCAGCGGGAAATGCAATTTGTCCATTGGAACGCAACACTCTATGCCAAGGTACTTGCCACTCTTTTGGCACGTATCCGAGTGACTTGCCTACCAGCCTAGCACGGCCAGGTAATCCAGCTAAATCCGCAATTTGCCCATAACTTGCCACTTTACCCAAAGGAATGAGCTGTACCGTGCGCCAAATTTTGGCGTATTGAGGGTGCTCAGACATAGCCACAATCAGCTTGATATTACAAAGGGGTATTGATTTTGGATCTGCTCTACATCAAGTAGTTTACCTTGTTGATTAACATGTCGATAGCGCGCTAAGTCACTTGGCGACGTATATCCAGCAAGCTGTTCAATATCATTGAGTCTGGCACCTTGACTCGCTAAATAGGTCAAATAAGTGTGGCGTAAAACATCAAGAGACAACTGTTCAGGAAAGGCTACCTGCGCATCATGACCTACATTTATCAATAGCTGTTCAAAGTCTTCTTGGCTGTTGATATTCGACCATATTGTTGATTCATCAGCTAAATTGTCACATAGGGATTGCAAGACCTCAGCCAATTTATTTTGCATGCTAATATTCCGCGAGAACTGATTACCTATTTGTAACATCGAATAGGTTTGACTGAAATTCACCTTCTTTACTAGCAATAACTCATCATTACTGACACCACTGAGCATTAAGCCGATTAACGCTTTACCTTGATTATTAGCAACAGAAAAGAGTACCTGACATTCATCAATGCTTAATAACCGTAAGACTTCAGGGGCGGGTGCTAATTTAGCGGGTTCGAATGATAGGTGAGGATCTGGGGCTGCTAGTTGTCCATGTTGACCATAACCAATACTTGAGTAGTCAGCGGCGCCAGCTTGCCTTGGCATCACAACAAAGTGACTCGATGTCCCTGAGGCTTTTTGCTTGAAGATAAAACTAAATAATAACAAGGCTAAAATAGCCACAATCACAGCCACTATCAAACTAATCAGACTGTTAAATAGATAATTGGGGCCGATTGCAAAATCAGGAATAAAAGCAGGCTCCAGCAAAACAATCTTAGCATCGAAGGGTTTCGACACTTCTTGAGCAACTTGTTGATTTTTTAGCGTTTGGGCTTGAGTTTGCAGGGCCTTTAATTGGTCATCTAGCCTTTTATATTGTTCGAGGTTTTGGTTAAATACTTGTGCTAGTTTGTTTTGCTCAACAAGCTGGCTACTCATTTGCTGCACTTTACCTTTAGCGGCACTAAGATCACGTTTTACATCAAGTAAATAGTCCCTTTGACTGGTTTGTATTTGTTCGTCCAGCAAAACTTGAAGTTGCTGGACTTTTTGTTGCTGCGCCACAATTGTTGGATCTCGCTCTAAATAGGCTTGGGTGTATTTTTCAGACAAAGCTGACAAATTGGCATTAAGCTTTTGCATGCTAAGCTTGGTTGCATCAATTTTTCCTTTGTCCGTTGGCCTAATAATGTTTTGTCCTTCATTAATGGCTTCAAGCAAACTATCCAGTAACGCTTGGGCTTGTGACTCATCGGCCAAAGCTTTATCAAGATTATCACCCAAGTTTTTAGTCTGACTTAATGCGCGATTTTCATCTCTTTCTAGAGAGGTAATGTTGTTTTCACTGGCAAATAACTGTAACCGTTGCTGTTGTTCGGATATTTTTAATTCTAAGAGCTGTAATTGTTGATCTGCTACTAATAACTCGTCACTGTTGTTCTCTTGCGTTTCAGAGTCGACTAAATTTAGATACACTTTTACCCATGCATCTAACATTGGCTTAAGAATTTGCGGCTCAGTACCATTAGCTTTTAGGGTAATAATACGTCCTGTTAGACTCGCTTGTGCTGTCAGTGCATCCAAAAGTGTCTGTACGTTAATTGTTAACATGTGATTTTGCGCAAGCTCTTCGACAACAAGGCTCAGCACACTGTTACTTTTTAACCTTTGCTGATGTAGAGTAATTTGCCTTTGGGCTAGTTCACCAATCTCTTGTCCTGTCTGTGATGTATAGGAAAAATGTAAGATAGCTTGGCTTTGATATGTTTTTGCCTGACTCCAAATCACAGCATTGGCAGCAATCAGTATTAACAAAAATGTACCAATCAAAACCTGCCACTTACGCTTTTGAAAGCCTTTATGATGGGAGTCTAATGGATCGATATTGGCACTGGAAAAGGGTTGATTTGGCATATAATCAACTTTGTTATTAAATGACATGAGAAAAACCTAAGGTAAGTAAACAACGAGCTAATTTATTCAAACAATTTCCGGTGAGCAAATATGACTCGTTAAATGTAATTGCTAAGTAAGATATGAACCCTTGACTATGGAATTTAACAAGCCTGCTCTGAAACACCAAGCATAAGTTGCAATAGGGCGAAGCTTTTCAAAAATATGACAACGTTACAAACCAACAAAAGACTAATATGTGTTGCCTGTGGTTACCCACAGAGTACCTGTTTGTGCCCATGGATATGTCCCATCACAACACCACTGAATATTATTATTTTACAGCATCCTAAAGAAGCAAAACACGCAAAAAATACAGTTAAGTTATTAACCTTAGGATTAAAAAAGATAACCGTTTTACAAGGTGAAGGGCCAGAACACTGGACCGAATTAGCTGAAAAAGTGACTAAGCAACCACAAAATTTCAGTTTGATTTATCCTCACCAACAAAGCTTACCGATTGAATCAATTTCCTCTCTAGAGCAAAAACAAAGGTATTTTCCAGTCAATCACAATCTAATATTCATTGATGCTTCTTGGCGTAAGGCTCTAAAAATATGGCACCTCAACCCTTGGTTGCAACATTGTCACAGTTGGCATTTCGCTAATCCACCCGACAACCAATACCACATTAGACATACCACTGTGCAAAGCAGTCTATCAACCTTAGAGTCTGTCGCTTACGTGCTTGAACTTACTCACAGTATTGACTCGTCACCTTTGCATCAATTATTTCAGAAAATGCAGACGCGATGTTTCCTCAAAGGAAAAAACAGTTAATTTAAAACTCTCGGTTTTTTGTAAATGATTTGTTAGGGTAAAAATAGTCACTGCTGTTGATCTGTATTAAACGCCAATTAGCCATTATTGCCAACGTAAAAAGGAATCTAACAATGTCACCATCAACTCGTCCGCTGTACGCACGTTTTCCTGGAAATCCAGTGGCTAAGCCACCCTGTAGAATGACCAATGCCGATATGTATGGCTTTTTTATCAAAGGCGAGACTGGGACTATTCAGGCTTACCTAGATGAAACGCTAAATAGTCTGCCTGATGCGAGCGGAACTTATGAGTGTTTGTCGCCTTATGTAATGTTAACTTTTACAAATATCCAAAACATAACTTCCATGGCAGCTGGTTTTTCTGATCAAGGCTGCTTTCAGGAAACCGATGTTATTGTTTGGCTACCTGTGGCTAAAATGGTGAAAGGCAAAGTTGATCATGTGTATTGGTATCCAGCCTTTATCTGTGTCAACAATATCTACGCACTCATAAACGGCGTCAATATTTGGGGTTTTAACAAATATTTGTGTGATTATACTATGCCTGATATTGGTGGTGTCCCAGATAAATTTTCGGTTACCGTTGATGCTTTTCAACCTTTCAGCAGCGCCACCAAAATGGCGGATCATGTCTTATTCGATGTCATGAAAGTCAGTGATGGCAAAAGCAGAAAAATAACCGAGTTTACCGAACTGGTAAAACAAGCATTTACGTTACTTAGTGCCGATAAATCCTTCTTTAATATGGATATTAAGGCTTTAAAGCAATTAATTGATGGCTTCAAAAACCCACAAATTGATCAAATTTTGTTAAAACAATTTCCAGATGGAGAAGGTGAAAGAGCAGTTTATCAAGGCATAATGCATTCCCCCTCTGTTATCAAAAAGATCCATAGTGCGCAAATGTATGGCCATCAATATGATGTGACACTACATCAAGTGGATAGCTTTAGACTCGATCAAGCTTTTGGTATTCCTCTTGGCACCCAACGGGCATTGTTACCCTTTAACGTACTGATGGATTTTGACCAAGAAGCAGCCTTTGTTCTAGCCGAAACCAATTAATCCACTCTTACTATTTTGAGACAAAATATGACTACTAAGAAAAAAATAGCCATTTTAGGGGGAGGCGTGTCAGCCATGACGGCTGCTTGTTATTTGACCGAAAAGGACAATTGGCAAACCCAGTACGATATTACCGTTTATCAAATGGGGTGGCGATTAGGTGGCAAAGGTGCCAGCGGCCGTAATGCCAAATATGGACAACGCATAGAAGAGCATGGTTTACATGTGTGGTTTGGCTTTTATGCCAATTCCTTTACTACATTACAAAAAGTATATGCCGACTTAGATCGTCCTATGACTATGCCATTAGCGACGTTTGATCAGGCTTTTAAGCCCCACAGTTTTATTGCCCTTGAAGAAAATATACAAAATACTTGGAAAACATGGGGGCTTGAATTTCCCCTCATCCCAGGTAACCCAGCTGATACTAGCCTCGATCCTACTTTTTGGGATCTTATACAATTGATTTATTATTGGGTTAAAGAATTTACCGTGCAAATGACGCATTTAAAAGGGCAATCGGTTCAGGGGCCAGCAAAAGATCAGAGTTGGTTTTCTCATATCATTGATGTGTTAGAAACAGATGCCCAGCATATTGACGATGACATTTATGCCACCCACCAGATGGTAGCGTCTTTTATTGAAAAAATTACTCACCCAGATCGCCAAGTCGCAGATCAACAAATAATAGAACAACATATTCAACATCAACGCGCTTTATCTGGATGGCTTAATTGGTTAAAACAATGGATCGATAAAGAATTTGCGAATTTATTAGCTGAAGACGACAACCTAAGACATTTATTTATTGGCGCCGACTTAGCCATTATCACTATCAAAGGCATTATCGAAGATGATGTGTACCACAAAGGTTTTGGTTATTTAAATCAATGGGATTTTAGAGAATGGCTCACAATACACGGGGCTAACGAAAAGTACTCGGTAAATTCAGCCCCCGTTCGTGGTTTTTATGATTTAGTGTTTGGCTATGAAAATGGCGACTTTTCGAAACCAAACATCGAAGCAGGTGTAGCATTGCTGGCGATAATCCGCATCGCCTTATGTTATCGCGGCGGTGTTATGTGGAAAATGCAGGCGGGTATGGGTGATGTGATTTTTGCGCCTATTTATGAAGTATTAAAAAATCGCGGAGTGAAGTTTGAATATTTCCACAAAGTCGAAGAACTCATTCCTAACCCAAGCGCGGATCAAATTGCAACAATCGTCATGACGGAACAAGTCAAATTAAAAGTTGCTGATTATGACCCTTTTGTCCATGTGAAAGGTTTACCCTGTTGGCCTTGCGTACCTAATTACCAACAAATTGATGATGCCCAAGCAGCACTTTTACAAAGCAACGATATTAATTTAGAGTCATTTTGGACAAACTGGCCAGACGTTTACCAACAACATTATAAGCAACCCCTGCCACAAAAAGTATTAACCTTAGGTGTTGATTTTGATCAAGTGATTTTTGGCATTTCTGTGGGTGGCCTAGAACATATTTGTCCTCAATTATTATCTAAGGATGTGGCGCTAAAAACCTGTAGTGAAGAAGTGAAAACCGTGGCCACTCAAGCTTTTCAAGTGTGGACTGATGTAGACTACTCTGGATTAGATTTTGGTTATGTGCCCAAAAATGGAGAAGAGCCGATTTTGAGTGGTTTTGTTGAGCCCTACGATACATGGGCAGCGATGAATCAACTGTTATGTCGTGAAGATTGGCCCCAAGATTCAGAACCAAAAAATGTCGCCTACTTTTGCAGTGCACAAACGGTCAGCGAATATCCACCGGCGAGTGAACATAGTTTTCCTGCTAAATGCACGCAAATTGCAAAGGATAATGCGATTTCATATCTAAACAATGACGTACATTATTTATGGCCTAACGTGGCTACTCAAGGCACTTTTAATTGGTCAATTCTAACCGACCAATCAACTCAAGTAGGTGAGGAACGATTTGATAGCCAATATTGGCGCAGTAACGTTGACCCTTCTGAGCGGTATGTTATGTCGGTAAAAAACAGTAGCCAATATCGTTTAGCGACTGATGGTACACAATTTTCTAATTTATTTTTGACTGGAGATTGGATAACCACCGGTATTAATGCTGGCTGTGTTGAAGCCGCCACTATGGCAGGCATGGAAACATCAAGAGCAGTCTGTGGTTTTCCTGAAACCATTAATGGAGAATACGGCTTTGAACCTTATAAAAAATAATCAGCAAAACGACTGACATTTGATGGAAATACAGGCAGAATAGCGAGCTTTTTTTTCAGCTTGATTCAGATACTTTGAAACTTTGGCTGCTCATGAGTAAAGTGGGCCAGAGAGGCCAATCGAGTCAATGCCAAAACTTAGATAAGGTAGGCGTTAGTTAGCTTATCTGAAATCGAAAGTTTGCGCTGCGGTATGGAAACCCGTATATGTTAATGGGGTGACCTTATGAAGTATCTAGTTTGTCTTTCTATTTGTTTTTATTTTTGTTTTTTTGCTTGGTCAGCCAATGCAGATAATTCTGCCAGTTTTAAACAGGTAAATAATATTGAAATCATTGAGGTAAATGCACAAAAGCGGCCTCAAGATATTCGAGATGTTGCCTTGTCTTTAAACATTGTGGATGGTCAAACCATAATCGAGAGACAACTCAAAGACACAACTGCACTTTCGGCCATTGCGCCAAATTTCAAAATCACCCAAAACGCTGCCGAAGGTACACCACCAGCAGTGAATATTAGAGGGGTCGGCAGTGTTGATTACAACACATCAACACAATCCCCTGTTGGCGTATATTTAGACGGTGCGGCAGGCGCTTCGGCTAACTTTCAGCTAGTGAACCTGTTTGATGTAGAATCAGTAGAAATATTGCGCGGCCCACAAGGCACCTTGTTTGGCCGTAATACCACTGGTGGAGCAATTTTAATTAACTCAGTCAGTGCAAAAATGCACAACTCAGGCTATGTTAATTTGGGTTATGGGCAGCGCAATCACCTCTCAGTTGAAGGCGCGATTAATCGTCAATTAGACGATAACATGGCCGCTCGTTTGGCGTTTAGCCATCAAGATTATGAATATTCAAGCAATAACCTGTTAGCAAATACTCCCCAAGCGCAAATGCGTCAAACTAATGGGCGTTTATCTGTTTTAGGGCAGTGGCATAAGTTAAGCATCGACAGCAAAATATATTTAAGCAAATGGGATGGCATAGTCAACCCTGTAGGTAGCATTGGCGTAATTAAGAGTTTTGATCCTGATACTGGCCTTCCTTCCTCCTTTTGCACGGCTGATGAAGCTGGCTCTTCGTCTTGTACTGATGCTTTTGGTTTTAACGATGGCTCAGATGATTTTCACGACCTAGCCGTTAATAATGACATCAGTAACAATAGCCCACACACCACAGATTCGTACGGCATTAACGTCAAAGCTCAATATGAGTTGAATGAACAGGCTTATCTGGTCAGTTTATCTAACTATACGACCTTAGATAGAAATCACTTTTATAACAGTGATGGTAGCCCAGCTCAGTTAGCTGAAGGTAACCAAGATGTGAATACAAATGCCTTCAGTCAAGAACTTAGGCTGCATCAACAAATGGGTAACATCTATCTAATAGCTGGACTGTATTTTCTTAGAGAAGAGCTTGTACAAGATAACCGTTTAGATCTGTTCAGAGACTTGCGCTCGGCAGATGTTTTATTCAGCAATGCTGCCACCTTCTTTTATAACAATACTATGGATACCCAATCTGCCGCTTTGTTTGGCCACATCGAGTACCCTTTGACTAACAAAACTTCCCTTAATGCAGGTTTACGGTATACCAACGAAAGTATCGACTACACGGCTATTGGACAGATAAACATCGCCACTTTTATTAACGACCAAGATGGCTTAACGGTACCGGGATGGAATGTTGCTGGAGAGATCAATGACGACAATCTATCTGGCAAACTAGCAGTGCATCATAAATTCAATCCTCAGCACTCAGGCTTTATTAGTTTTTCACGAGGATTTAAAAGTGGTGGCTATAATGGCGGATTAATTTTTTCTGAGGTCGAAGCCTTAAGCAACGAATATGGTGCAGAAACGTTAAACGCATACGAAATAGGACTTCACAGCCAGTTGAGTCGGTCCGTTAGATTATATTCAGCAGCTTTTTATTACGACTATCAAGATCAACAAGTGTTTATGAATCAATCAGCGATTATGCCAAGTGCGCCGCCGTTGCAATTGTTGAGTAATGTCGGTGAATCCACTATTTACGGGGCAGAGTTTGATTTGAACGCACAGCTTACACCCGCTTTATCAACACAACTTTCAATTGGCTATCTACCCAAGGCAAATCTTGCCTCTTTTGTGGATCCGGCTGGGGTTGAAATAAAAGATAGCCGTTTACCTTTCACCTCTAAGTGGAATATTGCAGCACAAGCTAATTATGTGGTTGAGTTAGATACTGGGATGTTAAATCTCCATGTTGACGCCGATTATCAATCAAAATTCTATTTTGATCAGAACCAAAATAATTATGCCCAACAAGATAGCTATCTGCTTTGGAATGCCCGCGTATCATGGGAGCAGGCAGATTGGCGTATGGGAATATGGGTTAAAAACCTCACAAATGAAGAATACAGCCACTTAAAATTTGATTTAATTAACTTACTTGGCATGTTACAAGACTTTAAAGGCGAGGCACGACAAGTAGGCCTAGATATTCGTTATGAGTTTTAGCGTAGTGTTTATGATTAATTTACCTTGGTATATGTGTGAAAAACGTTAGATGTATAATCAGTTTAGTCATGGTTTGCCTGATGCCCATGGTGTGCCTTTCAGCCACACCAACATCAGGGATTAAAAGCTTTGAACTTAGTAAAATAAGTGATCAAAATATTAGCGAAAAAATCGATTATTTTTCGTTGCAAGACAACCCTAAACCACCTCCCAAAAACCTAGATAAACTCAACGTTTGGATATCTTCTCTGGCGACTCACAAAAAAACTAATGTGTTAGGAGATAAATATGTTGCAGCGTTTGAAATAGTGAATGACACCCAACAAACCGAATGGTTTGTTTATCCTTATGGCTCAGTAATACAAAGTATCCAGATATTAAGCTTTGATAACGACAACATGGTTAGCGCTTATAAAACTGGTCATGGTTTAAATAATCAGCAAGATTTTCATTACGGTAGCAAAGTTGAGGTACTACCGGGGCAGCGCAAGACGTTATTGATGATATTTGATAGCGACTATTTTTTCGCTCCTATTAAGATTTTAGTGAAGCCTCATGAGCAAGCTGAGCAACTATTTCAATTAGAAAACGTCATTTTGCTGTTAAGTTTAGGTATTTGTTTGGCTCTGGGTATATACAACCTCTTTATTTATTTCAGCACCCGTAATATTCAATATTTAACTTATGCATGCGCCACTTTAGCCTATGCGTTTGGTTGGGCATCTGTGTTTGGTGTACCAGAGTACGCGGGAGTTGGCAGCTCAGAAATTTGGCTGATGCCCGCGTACATAATAGGAGCGATTTTTTACTCCTTATTTAACATTCAATTTTTACGTTTAGAAGAATCGGCACCTAAAACTGCCAAGGCGTTGAAATTTATCGCCTTATTCTCAGCTATTTCATTACCCTTTGCTTTCTACAATCAGGGCATTGGTTTATACCTAGCCTCTTTTGTTACCTCCGCCGGATTCGTACTTGGTCTTTATTCTGGCATTCGGCGTTGGAAAAACGGTTACTCGCCAGCAAAATACTTTGTATTGGCTTTATTGTCAGTTGTACTACCGAACATGGTAGGAAATTTGATGAACTTTGGAGTATTGCCAGGGCTAAACGTTAATATTTATTTGTTGGGGCTAATCGGCAATTGTTTAGACAGTTTATTGTTAGCGTTTGCGTTGGCAGCTCAGTTACGACTGTTAACACTGCAAAATATTGAGTTAACAGCCTCTCTAGAACATACCGTGGAAAAGCGCACTGCCGAACTTAAAAAAGCTAATTATCAGCTTGAGCAAACTAATAGCAGCCTAATCGATGCTAGCAATGCAAAAGGACGATTTTTAGCCACTATGAGTCATGAAATTCGCACTCCGCTGACTTCAATAATTGGTTATGCTGACGGTATTTTATTAGGCGATATTGACAAAGCAGAACAAGAACGCGTCACAAAAATTATTGCAGAAAATGGTAATCATTTATTAGCAGTCATTAACGATATTTTAGATATCAGTAAAATAGAAGCCAACAAACTCGACTTCGAATCAATACCCACGCCGCTGTTTTCAATATTGGCGCAGATCGAGTCCGTTGTAGGAAAACGAGCCCGAGATAAAGGCTTAGCTTTTCATTTGGAATACGAGTATCCACTGCCAGCACAAATCAATACCGATCCTACACGTTTGAAACAAATTTTATTTAACTTAACCAATAATGCTATTAAGTTTACCGAGCAAGGATATGTGGGTTTGTCAGTATGTTTGCTTAGAAATCGCTTGCAGATAAAAGTAAAAGACTCTGGTGAGGGGATTTCTGAACAACAACAAGAACAATTATTTCAACCCTTTACACAGGCTGACAGTTCAATCAACAGACGTTTCGGTGGCACTGGCTTAGGACTGAGTATTTCAAGGCGTTTAGCTAACGGCTTGGGTGGTGATATTAGTGTAGATAGTGCACCGCGAAAAGGCTCAACTTTTACTTTGGATATGCAATTAGCTGTGGTGCAAGACTCTCCTTGGATAAATAACGTGGGAGAAATATGGCAGTCGACCCCGACAAAGTCTGTACAGCCCACAGCGTTACCAAATTTTGTAGGTAATAAAGTATTGCTAGCAGATGATCACCCTGATAACCGCGAATTGATTTCCATATTATTGAGACGTATGAATATTACCGTAACTGAAGTAGAAAACGGTAAACAAGCATTAGAAACGATTTTTTATCAAAAATTTGACTTAATCTTGCTGGATATCCACATGCCGCAGATGGATGGCACCGAGGCTCTTAAGCAAATTAGGGCGGCGGGCAATAACACGCCCGTGATAGCGCTTACTGCCAATAACATGAAACATGAAATCGAGCATTATATGCGTCTTGGATTTTCAGAACATTTGGCAAAGCCCATTTCGCGCCATCACTTTATTAATAAGCTATCTCTATACCTCAATAAACAAGGTGAGATTGACAGTCCCCTTCATCAGGGTGACATGTTGAAGTTGATAAAAGACTATCAACAAGATTTGCGCGATCAAATCACCAACCTTCAACAGGCCCTTGAACAACGTGATTTGACCGTTATTAGCGAAATATCTCACAGAATTAGAGGTTCAGCAGGCTCATTTGGTTTTGATATTATTGGTCAGAAATTTGCCGACATTGAACACTGTGCCTTACAAGATGACGAAATAGCCGTAACCTATGAGCTGCCTAAAGTACTGGCATTAACCAAACTGTGTATTGATTTGCCAGGTGTTGATATGGCACAGGGCATAGTTAAACATAACAATAGTGCTGAACAGTTTTTAAGGGCTATTTTTGAGCTAGTAAAAGATTCACTGCAAACAGTAGAAGATTTAACGGCCGCCCTGAACAACCAAGAAATTAACAGCGCTCTGGTGCATTTATATAAGTTTTTCCCTGCCTGCTATGATTGCGCATTAGTCAGGTCCAAGTCGGCTTTTACAACCTTAGAAGAAATTATTAAGCAAGGTAATCCTGAGTCAGCAAAATATTCACCTCAATTGCAGATTATCCAAGCCCATTTTTCTGAGTTACATGATGCATTACACCCGAGCTTAATCGGTGAAATCTAGCTTAATCCAGGTATTTTGCAGGTGATTTTATTCGATTAGCAAGGTATGAAAGCATCGATTTACTGAGCCTAATAAAAATATCCCATTCAATAGAGGTCAATCATGGTTTATCGAGTTGTAAATAGAGTGATGTTGTTAGTTACATTATGTGGATTTAGCCTATGCAGTGTTGCTGAAAACAGAATCGATACTCAGCGACCTGATGCACCCGAATTGGCAGCCTATGGGGAATATGCCATAGGTGTCAGGAAGCTCAAGATCATTCACTTACAGCAAATTGATATCGCTAAAATTGATCCTGTTAAGCCAAAACCAATAAACCTACCTAAGTATGATCGCCCATTGACCTTGGAAGTTTGGTATCCGGCCATGGCGGGTAGCCTAGGTGATAAATCCTTGGACGTTTATTTACGTGATGGCAAAACCAAAGTCAGCATATTAGGTAAGGCAGTACGCGATGCCAAACCTTTGGTTAACAGCGAGAAGTATCCGCTGGTGATTATATCCCATGGCTATCCCGGTAATCGTTTCCTAATGTCTCACCTTGCTGAAAATATCGCCTCAAAGGGTTACGTTGTGGTGTCGATTGATCACACCGACTCAACCTATCGCACGCAGGCAGCCTTTGGCTCTACTTTAGTTAATCGACCTATTGACCAGTTGTTTACCCTCGACCAAATAGAGCTTATGTCACAAGACAATAGTTCATTTTTATATGATGTGGTCGACACTAAAAATGTAGCCTTGATTGGTTATTCTATGGGCGGATACGGTGCGGTGATTTCTGCAGGTGCCAGCGTCACCCAACAAGCAGTGGATTATCCATGGGGCGCTCCTCATAAGACACTCGCCATACACCAGAATATTGGTGAAACATTCAAATTTCCTGATCCAAGACTCAAAACGGTCGTCGCTTTTGCACCATGGGGCATGAATCACGGCGTATGGGATCAGAAAACATTACACGGGGTAGAAGTACCCATATTATTTATAGCGGGTTCAGTTGATGATGTGTCAGGCTACAAAGAAGGTACTCGCGCCATCTGGCAGGGTGTAACTATGGCTGATCGAGCACTACTAACTTTTAATAGTGCCAATCATAGTGCTGGAGCGCCTATGCCTGCTCCTGAGGAATCTTATGTCTATGATGAAGCTCTTGGTATTAATATTAGTGAGCATTATACAGATGCAGTCTGGGACAGTGTGCGCATGAACAACATATCTCAGCACTTTGTTACCGCATGGTTAGAAAAGTATTTAAAACGCGATACTAATATGGATGTTTATCTCGACTTAGTCGTTAATTCTAACGATGGCGTTTGGAACAAAGACGAAAAAGGTCAACCCAAGGTGGATCATAGCCATTGGGCTGGGTTTAAGAACCGCACGGCCAAAGGCTTAAAATTTGAAAAGTTAGCTAAGGACGAATAGCCACAAGAGAAAAATCCCTTGTGGCTCAATCCAAGATTATTAGCTCAATGTGTTGCTTTATCACCCCAAATTTCTTCTAAGCGCTGATCACGGCCACAATTCCAACGATACAGCTTGTATCTAATTGAGTTGTTTTTGTAATAGTCTTGGTGATAACTTTCATCGCCTTTTATAGGATAAAAGGTTGAAGTGGGTAAAATAGGCGTTACCACTTTTTGCTTAGGAAATTGGTCTATGACTTTTTGTTTTGAAACTTCAGCCATTTTCCTTTCGGCCTTGTTGGCAACAAAAATAGCACTTAAGTAACTAAACCCTTTATCGCAAAATTGGCCTTTGCCATCAAATGGGTCAATGTTAACCCAGTAATGATCAAGTAAATCTTGATAAGACACTTTGTTTGGATCGTAACTAATTTCAACTGCTTCATAATGCCCAGTATGATTTCCGTTGTAGGTTGGGTTTTCTAAGGTTCCACCGGTAAAGCCAGAGATCACTTCTGTGACGCCTTCAAGTTTTTCAAAATCAGATTCCATACACCAAAAACAACCGCCAGCGAAGATTGCTTTATCGGCATTAGCTTGGGAGGTGATAAACATAGAACCTAGAAGTAAAGCGGTGAGTAATTTGTATTTCATATATTTCTCCATAAAACGATACAACTAAGGACAGTTGAAGTCGTAAAAAAATTCCACTCTATATATAAAACGTATTGGGTATGACAGGATTTATATCACTTAAAAAAACAAAAACCCGCCTAAGTCTACACTTAGGCGGGTTTCACATGAAACATATTGGATCCAATATATTTCAAATATCTATTTGTACTTCAATTATTTGCGCAATTTTTTGATCAATCTTAACTGGGCAATGGCTTCAGCTAGCTCAATGGCTGCTTCAGCATATTCAAAGTCGGCTGTGGGATTCGCAATATGCTCTTCGGCACGTTTTTTCGCATCCAGCGCAGCTTGTTCGTCTAAGTCTTCTGCACGAATTGCGGTATCGGCCAATACAGTGACTGAACCTGGTTGTATTTCTAACACGCCACCGTTGATGTAGATACTTTCTTCATCACCGAATTGCTTGACTAGGCGTACCATTCCCGGTAACAAAGTCGTTATTAAGGGTGCATGACCAGGATGGATACCTAGCTCACCTTCACTACCTGTTACCTGAATAGCTTCGACTAAACCAGAAAAAATACTGGTTTCTGCGCTCACTACGTCTAGATGAACTGTCATTGGCATAAAAACCTCCTAAATAAACATGTTATTCGAGTCCATCTAGTTGAGACAATGCGTCTAAACTAGATGGGCATAAACTACATGTTCTTAGCTTTTTCGCTAGCTTCTTCGATAGAACCAACCATGTAGAAAGCTTGCTCTGGAAGGTGATCAAACTCACCGTTCAAAATGCCGCTAAAACCACTTATGGTGTCTTTCAAAGACACGTACTTACCAGGGGAACCAGTAAATACTTCTGCTACGAAGAAAGGTTGTGACAAGAAACGCTGAATTTTACGAGCTCGTGATACTGAAAGCTTATCTTCTTCAGAGAGTTCATCCATACCTAAGATGGCGATGATGTCTTTTAATTCTTTATAACGTTGCAATACTGATTGCACACCACGAGCTGTATCGTAATGTTCTTGACCAATAACAAGTGGATCAAGTTGACGTGAACTAGAATCAAGTGGATCAACCGCAGGGTAAATACCCAACGACGCAATATCACGTGACAATACAACAGTTGCATCTAAGTGAGCAAAGGTGGTTGCAGGTGATGGATCAGTCAAATCATCCGCTGGTACGTATACCGCTTGGATTGAAGTGATTGAACCAGTCTTAGTTGATGCGATACGTTCTTGCAGTACACCCATTTCTTCAGCTAGGGTAGGCTGATAACCTACTGCTGATGGCATACGCCCTAGTAGAGCAGATACTTCTGTTCCCGCTAGCGTATAACGGTAGATGTTATCTACGAAGAACAATACGTCACGGCCTTCATCACGGAATTTTTCCGCCATGGTCAAACCTGTCAAGGCAACACGTAAACGGTTTCCTGGAGGCTCATTCATTTGGCCGTATACTAGGGATACTTTGTCTAGTACGTTTGATTCGTTCATTTCGTGATAGAAATCGTTACCTTCACGAGTACGCTCACCTACACCAGCAAATACTGAGTAGCCGCTGTGCTCGATAGCGATGTTACGAATCAGTTCCATCATGTTAACGGTTTTACCAACACCGGCACCACCGAACAATCCAACTTTACCACCTTTAGCAAACGGGCAAACCAAGTCGATAACTTTGATGCCTGTTTCTAGTAGTTCAATTGAACTTGATTGTTCTTCATATGTAGGCGCTTCACGGTGAATAGACATACGCTCTTCTTCACCAATAGGACCCGCTTCATCGATTGGGTTACCCAATACATCCATGATACGACCCAATGTAGCTACACCAACTGGAACCTGAATAGCAGCACCACTGTTGTCAACAGCTAGGCCACGACGCAAACCGTCTGTGGAGCCCATTGCGATGGTACGGACTACGCCACCACCTAATTGCTGCTGCACTTCCAGGGTCAAACCTTGCAAATTACCTTCGGTAACTCGCAATGCGTCATATATTTTTGGAACCGAATCTTGTGGAAACTCAATATCCACTACGGCGCCAATTATTTGGACGACCTTACCATGACTCATGTTAATTCCTCTTAAATTCTAAAACCATTGCCTAAACCGCTGCGGCGCCGCTAACAATTTCACTAATCTCTTGTGTAATTGCTGCTTGACGTGCTTTGTTATATATCAATTGCAAGTCATCAATTATGTCACCTGCGTTATCGGTAGCCGCTTTCATGGCCACCATACGCGCAGCTTGCTCAGACGCGACATTTTCAACCACGCCTTGATATACTTGAGACTCTATAAAACGAACCAATAACATATCTAGGATAGGTTTTGGATCAGGTTCGTATATGTAGTCCCAACGGTGTTGTAATTCTTTTTCGTCAGACTTAGGCAAAGGCAACAATTGATCGATTTGCGGCTCTTGCGCCATGGTATTAACAAACTTATTAAATACCAAATATAAACGGTCGATTTTACCGTCATTAAATGCATCCAACATGATACGCACCAAACCAATAATTTCTTTGATTGTTGGCGCATCACCTAAACCAGTTTCAGCCGCTAATACACTGCCACCAAAACGGTTAAAAAATGCAACAGACTTAGCACCTAATGCAGCAAAATCTATTTGAACATCTTGTTCTTGCCATTTTTTCGCATCTTTCACCACCATTTTGAATTCATTGGAGTTTAAACCCCCACATAATCCACGGTCAGTAGAAATCACGATATAACCAACGCGTTTTACTTCGCGGTCTTCCAAATAAGGATGGCGATATTCAAGGTTAGCGTTTGCTAGGTGACCGATTACGCTGCGAATATTCTCAGCATATGGACGACCTAAAGCCATACGGTTTTGCGCCTTTTTCATCTTAGACGCAGCAACCATTTCCATAGCGCTGGTGATCTTCTGCGTATTTTTAATACTGCCGATCTTACCTTTTATCTCTTTACCGCTAGCCATAAACTCTATCTCCGATTATTCAACATAATGACCACCTTGCTTATATTAAAAGCGCAGTGGTCCAATTGATTACCACGTTTGCGTTGCTTTAAATTTCTTTAAAGCTTCACTTAATGTGGCTTCAATTTCTTTGTCGAAATTACCCGTAGTATTAATAGTGTTCATCAGCTCGCTATATTCACTGTTTACAAAAGAATGTAACGACGCTTCAAAATCTAGAATTTTATCTAGTTTAACGTCTTTTAAATATCCTTTTTCAACAGCAAATAATGAAACTCCCATATCTGCAACCGAAAGCGGTGCATATTGGTTTTGTTTCATTAATTCCATTACACGCTCACCATGCTCAAGTTGAGCACGAGTAGCATCATCAAGATCAGATGCAAATTGCGAAAACGCCGCTAATTCACGATACTGAGCTAGGGCTAGACGGATACCACCACCTAGTTTCTTGATGATTTTAGTTTGCGCTGCACCACCAACTCGAGATACCGAAATACCAGCATTTACCGCAGGACGGATACCAGCATTGAACAAATCTGTTTCAAGGAATATTTGACCATCGGTAATCGAAATTACGTTAGTAGGTACAAAAGCTGATACGTCACCTGCTTGGGTTTCGATAATAGGTAAAGCAGTCAAAGAGCCTGTTTTACCTGTTACTTCACCTTTAGTGTACTTTTCAACATATTTATCATTAACACGAGCAGCACGTTCAAGAAGGCGCGAGTGAAGATAGAAAACATCTCCAGGATACGCTTCACGCCCCGGCGGACGACGTAACAATAGTGAAATTTGACGATATGCAACGGCTTGTTTAGACAAGTCATCATATACGATCAAAGCATCTTCACCGCGGTCACGGAAGTACTCACCCATGGTACAACCAGAGTAAGGTGCCAAGTATTGTAATGCTGCAGATTCAGATGCAGAAGCGGCAACAACAATGGTGTGACCCATAGCGCCATGTTCTTCTAACTTACGTACTACGTTAGCGATAGTAGAGGCCTTTTGCCCAATCGCTACATAGATACACTTAACACCTGAATCTTTTTGATTGATGATGGCATCAATCGCTAAAGCAGTTTTACCGGTTTGACGGTCACCGATTACCAATTCACGTTGTCCGCGACCCACTGGGATCATGGCATCAACTGATTTATAACCAGTTTGAATAGGTTGGTCGACCGATTGACGTTCAATTACGCCCGGTGCAATTTTTTCTATAGGTTCGAAACCATCTGCATCGATTGCGCCTTTGCCATCGATAGGAGCACCTAGTGTGTTAACAACACGACCAAGTAGGTTACGACCTACTGGTACTTCTAATATACGTCCAGAAGATTTTACTTTTACGCCTTCTTGTAAGTCAGCGTAAGGACCCATTACTACTGCACCTACAGAGTCACGCTCTAGGTTCAATGCGATAGCGTAACGACTACCTGGAAGCTCAATCATTTCGCCTTGCATTACATCTGCAAGACCATGGATACGGATAATACCATCGGTTACACCAACAATAGTCCCTTCATTTCGAGCTTCACTTACTACTTCAAACTTCTCAATACGTTGCTTGATTAGTTCGGCAATTTCAGTGGAATTCAGTTGCATGCTCTTTTCCCCGTTATGCTTGTAACGCGTCTGATAGACGGTTTAATTTACTACGAAGTGAACCATCAATTACTGTGTCGCCGGCTTTAATAAGTACACCAGCTATCAGTTCAGGATCCACGCTACAATTTAGCTTAACTTTTCGTGCAAGACGCTTTTCAAGAGACTTACTGATATCTGTTTGTTGTTGCTTGTTAAGTTTGACCGCTGAAAAAATATCAACATCGATCTCTTTATCAAAATCAGCTTTGAGCTGATTAAACATCACAGAAATTTCAGGAAACGCTTGTAGACGTCTATTTTCAGCCAAAACCTTTACCAGATTTTGACCCTGTTGGTCGAGTTGTTCGCCGCACACGCCGTTAAAAATTTCGGCTAGCTGTTGTGCTGCCATCGAACCAGTTAATAGAGACTTAACTGTTTCGTTTTTAGAAACTTCGGCAGTAAACATCAGCATTTCTTGCCACTGTGCAACGGTTTTGCTCTCGACCGCGTAATCGAACGCAGCTTGGGCGTAAGGGCGAGCGATAGTTGTCCATTCAGACATAGCTCATTCTCCCTTATAGTTCAGCGACAAGTTTTGCAACTATGTCACTCTGTGCCGCAGCATCAATTTCACGTTCAAGGATCTTTTCAGCACCGGCAATAGCTAAAACAGCGACTTGTTGACGCAAGTCTTCTTTTGCTCGGTTTCTTTCTGCTTCGACCTCTGAGTACCCCTGAGCGATGATTTTTTCACGCTCGGAATGACCACGTTGCGTTTCTTCGTCAACAATTGTTGACCCACGCTTTTTGGCTTGCTCGATGATACCTGCTGCTTGAGCTTTCGCTTCTTTAAGCTGATCAGTGGCTTTAACTTGTGCTAGTTCGAGATCTTTTTCACCTCGTTCAGACGCAGCTAAACCATCAGCAATTTTTTGTTGGCGTTCTTCAATAGCACCGATGATAGGCGGCCATACATACTTCATGCAAAACCACACAAAGAATATAAATGCTATTAATTCACCAAGTAGAGTGGCATTGATGTTCAAGACCGCTACTCCTCTTTAATAGTTCGTTGAAAGAAATAGTAAACTACTATTGAGCACCAAGTACGAACAACATATAAAGAGCGATCGCAACACCGATCATCGCGATAGCATCGATAAGACCTGCTACGATAAACATTTTGACTTGAAGAGTAGCTGCAAGCTCAGGTTGGCGTGCTGCCGACTCAAGAAATTTACCACCTAAAAGACCGAAACCAATCGCTGGTCCCAATGCACATAGACCAATCAAAATACCAACTGCGATATATAGATTACCTAAGATTTCCATAGATTTTCACCTTTGTGTTTAAGTTAAAATTAAAAAATAAAATAATATTTAAGGCATCCTGCCTACCCGTTATGGGACAGCTAATTGCTGTTAATTCTTTGTAATTAGTATTTCCGGCCCTTCACCCTGCGGGCCAGCCAAAGCCGTTCTAAATTTTTCCAGAAAATTTAGTGTTCCTCACTTGCCAAGCTCAAATACACGATAGTCAACATCATGAAGATGAAGGCTTGTAATGGAATGATTAACAAGTGAAATGCTGCCCATAAGAAGTGTATTGGCAATTGCCACACTCCAATAGTGCCTGCAATCAAAATAAAGATAAGTTCGCCCGCATACAAATTACCGAATAAACGTAAAGATAACGATAGCGGCTTGGCTAACAGCGCCACAACTTCAAGTATAAAGTTGAACCAGTATAACCAAGGTGTATTAAACGGATGAGCGTAAAGTTCTTTCAAAAATCCGCCTACACCCTTTATTTTAATTGAATAATAAATCATCAGGACAAATACCCCGATAGACAAAGCAAAGGTCATATTGACGTCTGTAGTAGGGACTACCTTCATGTAAACGTCGTGAGGATCTATCCCAAAGCCATAATAACCAATTTGGCCAGCCATCCAAGGAAGAAAATCGACAGGAATTAAATCCATCAAGTTCATTAATAATACCCATACAAATATGGTTAATGCTAATGGTGCAATTAATGCACTTTTACCGTGATAAGTACTTTTAACCGTGTCATTAACAAATTCTACTATTAATTCAACAGTAGCTTGCCATTTCCCAGGTACGCCCGACGTTGCTTTTTTCGCAACTGAACGAAAACTTAAAATAAACACAAATCCCAACACAATCGACCAAGCCAATGTATCAATATGGAAAGTCCAAAAACCTTCACCTACTGTAGCATTAGTTAAGTGGTGCTGAATGTAAGTGCTAATGGTTTGTTCGCCACCAGTATCTGCCATTTTATCATCCACAATTTTAAAGTTAAAAATAAGTATTCAGTCTCGTTTTCGCATATTCAACGACTAACGCGACTGATGAAAATTATAATGGGCCATTGTCCCATTAAGGTTACGACATAGCTAATTAACAGCGGTAAAGGTTGTATATTTGACCATTTATAAGCCAAAACAAACAACACTATCGTAAAAATAAATTTAAGTTTGCTTCCAGTGTTAAAACTCCGCACTACTAACCTATTTTGGCTAGCACCGCTATATTTAAACACTAAGCAGGCATACACTATTCCTGGTAAAATACAGATCAAACCACCATAAAGTGCTGATATTCCAGAGTATTTACCTAAATATAAACTAAAAAATAAGGCTAAAACAATGGCAATAATGCTTTGATAAACCAGCACTTTTGTAGCCAACTGTCGACCTTCTTGGGTCAAGCTAGTTGCCAATTGAACCCTCTATGTGTTTATACCGTAACAAAAAGCGCCAAAAGTATACTTTACTGACGGCAATTTACAATACCAAAGTCTAGTTTGGTGCACAAAAGCACTAGTATAGACGTTCCTATAAAGTATTGTTTTTGTAGGGATAATAGATTTAGAACGTTTTATATCCAGCTTTGATGTATTTAATTTCAACATAGTTTACATCAATTGCAAAATAGCAGGTCGTTATACTTAACATACTGGCTGCCTATTAGACATTAAACTACTTAATATGCCCTAAAATTCCATCCAGTTGATCTAAGCTAGAAAAGTTAATCACTAACTTACCTTTGCCTTTCGCGTTATGCGCAATACTGACTGGAGCACCTAAATTTTCAGATAATTCTGTTTGTAAACGTTGAACATCAGGATCGTCTTTAACGGGAGCTTTTTCTTTTGCTGGCTCTAATAACCGGCGCACTAGGTTTTCTGTGTCTCGTACTGTTAATCCTTTGCCTGAAACAATTTGCGCTGCTTCATTTTGGGCATCTCCTTCTAGGGCTAACAAGGCTCTAGCGTGACCCATTTCGATATCGCCATGTTCTAGCAACAGTTTAACATCGTCGTTTAGATTGTTTAGGCGCAGTAGATTAGACACTGTAGTTCTGGATTTGCCTACAGCAGTCGCGACTTCTTGGTGTGTGAGTTCAAATTCGACCATTAGCCGGTCAAGGGCTTGGGCTTCTTCCATGGCGTTAAGATCTTCACGCTGAATATTCTCAATTAGTGCAATAGCCACCGCTGATTCATCAGGCACATCTTTTATTAAACATGGGATAACATCTAATTGTGCTATTTGTGAAGCGCGCCAGCGTCTTTCACCGGCGATGATTTCATATTTATCTTCAGAAATTCTACGTACCACTATGGGCTGAATAATGCCTTGTGAACGAATAGATGAGGCGAGATCTTCTAAGGCTTCGGATGACATGTCTTTACGTGGTTGATATTTTCCTGGCTGCAAAAATTCAACAGGGATTTTTTGCAATTCACTTTCATGTTCAGGTAATTCTGAATCACTGCTTTTACCTGTTTGACTGGTTGCCAATAACGCGTCTAGACCTCTACCCAAACCTCTTTTTTTCGCCGACATGTTATCCTCAGTTCTTTTCAGTCTATTCTATTAATTACACTAACTTTATTTAGCTATTTGATTTGCTTTTCCGCGTCTTAATATTTCACCTGCCAAGGCTAAATAGGCTTTTGCACCTGTAGACGACTTATCATAATACATGGCTGGTGTTCCAAAACTAGGCGCTTCTGCCAAACGCACATTTCTGGGAATAACGGTTCTGTATACTTGATCGCCAAAATGCCGCTTAAGTTGCTCAGATACATCATTGGCCAACCTATTTCGAGGATCGTACATAGTACGTAAAACCCCTTCAATTTTTAATTTTGGATTCACCACTGATGCGAGCTTTTTAATGGTGTCCATCAAAGCAGTAAGCCCTTCAAGGGCATAATATTCACACTGCATAGGCACCAATACTGAATCCGCAGCAGCCATTGCATTAACTGTTAATTGGTTTAACGAAGGTGGACAGTCAATAAAAATATAATCGTAGTAGTTTTTAACGGGCGCCAAGGCGTTTCGCAATCGCACTTCACGGGCAAAGACTTCCATTAATTTAATTTCTGCAGCTGTGATGTCACTATTGCCAGCAATAAGGTGATATTTACCAGAAGTTTCTTTGATCAATACTTCTTCGATAGGTTTTTCTTCAATCAATAATTCGTAACAGGTATTATCTACGTTGTACTTATCGACACCGCTACCCATGGTCGCATTGCCTTGAGGATCGAGATCAATCAATAACACTTTGCGTTTTGTGGCCGCCATTGATGCCGCTACATTAACAGCAGTAGTGGTTTTACCCACTCCACCTTTTTGATTAGCAATTGCAATGATTCTGCCCAAAATAATCGTCCACTTATTTATTCAAAAGACCAGAGTAGAAAAGACATTTAATTTTCTAAATGTCGGAAGAATATATTTTAACCAACTGATTGTTTTTTAATTTTGACAATATGACGTTCACCTTCAAGACCAGGAACATCTAACTTAATTGTTTCTTGCAAAGTGAATCCCAAAGGTAGTTGTTCTAGTTCATCCGTTGGAAGTTGCCCTTTTAACGCAACAAAAACACCGTGAGAATCTACCAGATGTTGGCACCAGTGCAACATATCTTTTAATGAAGCAAAAGCTCTGCTCAATACTCCATCAATTTTCACCTCAGGGATAAAATCTTCAACCCTTGATTGTACTGGGTTGATATTATGTATTTTTAATTCATAGGCAACTTGTTTCATAAAACGCACGCGCTTACCTAAACTATCTAACAAAATAAACTCTTTCTCAGGGCACATAATGGCCAAAGGAATACCCGGCAATCCTGGACCTGTACCTACATCAATATAGTGAATTTTATCTAAAAATGGCGCAACGACTATGGAATCAACAATATGTTTGATCACCATTTGTTGAGGATCTCGCACTGACGTTAAATTATAAGCTTTATTCCATTTATGCATCAGCAATACAAAACGAATCAATTGCTGTTGCTGCTCTTGCGTCACAACTAATTCAGTATTTTTCAAACTACTTTTTAAAACAATTAGTAATTCATTTTCTAGAAGGTGCTGATCATCCATCAGGCAGACACTTTCTTTTGGTCGTTGCTGGTACCTATTAACAAGCCATGTTTTTTCAAATATACCAATAACAGAGACACAGCAGCAGGAGTAATACCTGATATTCTGCCGGCTTTACCGATAGTTTCTGGACGGGTATCAGTTAATTTAGCCACAACTTCGTTACTCAATCCTGAAATCTGACTGAAATCAAAATCCATGGGTATTAAAGTATTTTCATTACGTAATGTTTTGGCAATTTCATCTTTTTGACGTTCTATGTATCCAGCATACTTAATTTGGATCTCCACTTGTTCGGCTGCTTGTTTGTTTTGTAATTTTGGCCCGAATGCTTCAATTTGCATCAAGGTTTGATAAGTCATTTCTGGGCGACGGATCAAATCCTCTAAAGTGTTTTCCTTGGTGACTGGATTTTTCAACAAAAGATTTAAAGCTTGGGTTGATTCGTGACTTGGATAAACCCAAGTCGACTTGAGACGTTGTCTTTCAAGTTCAATAGCTTCTAATTTTTGATTAAATGCCTTCCATCGTGTTTCATCAACTAAACCAATTTCATGACCTTTGGCAGTTAAACGAATATCTGCATTGTCTTCACGCAATAACAAACGATATTCGGCTCTGCTGGTAAACATACGGTAGGGTTCTTTAGTACCCATAGTAGATAAATCGTCAATTAATACGCCCATGTAAGCTTCATCACGACGTAAGGTAAATTCGTCTTTTTGTTGTACTTGTAAGGCAGCATTGGCGCCTGCTATTAAACCTTGCGCACCGGCTTCTTCGTAGCCGGTAGTGCCGTTAATTTGACCAGCAAAAAATAAACCACTGATAAATTTCGTTTCTAAGGTTTGTTTAAGATCGCGAGGATCGAAAAAATCATATTCGATGGCATAACCGGGGCGTATAATATGGGCATTTTCAAAACCAATTATGGAGCGCACAAAATTCATTTGTACGTCAAAAGGTAAACTCGTAGATATACCATTGGGATATACCTCGACGCTATTTAAGCCTTCTGGTTCAACAAATATTTGATGTGAATCTTTATCTGCAAAACGATGAATTTTATCTTCAATAGAAGGACAATATCTTGGTCCAATACCTTCTATCACACCTGTGTACATAGGCGATCTATCTAACCCACCACGAATAATTTCATGGGTTTTTTCATTGGTGTGTGTGATGTAACAAGGGATCTGCTGAGGATGATCGCTAGCTTGTCCCATAAATGAAAATACTGGAACAGGCGTATCACCATGTTGTTTTTGCATCACATCAAAATTAAGGGTGCGGGCATCCAATCGAGCTGGTGTACCGGTTTTTAAGCGATCAACACGAAAAGGTAATGCACGTAAACGATCTGCCAATGCGATTGAAGGAGGATCGCCAGCACGGCCTCCTTTATAGTTTTCCATACCGATATGTATGGTACCGCCTAAAAACGTGCCTACGGTAATTACAACTGACTTAGCGTGGAATTTGAGACCCATTTGTGTCACCACACCAACAACGCGATCTTGTTCAACGATCAGATCATCACAAGATTGTTGAAACAGTGTTAGGTTTTCTTGGTTTTCAACCAATTTACGGATTTCATTTCGGTACAGCGATCTATCTGCTTGAGCTCGCGTGGCACGAACTGCGGGACCTTTACTTGAATTTAAAGTTCTAAATTGAATACCTGCTTTGTCAGTCGCCATAGCCATAGCACCGCCTAAAGCGTCAATTTCTTTGACTAAATGTCCCTTGCCGATCCCGCCGATAGCCGGGTTACAAGACATTTGTCCAAGAGTTTCAATATTGTGTGTTAGCAAAAGAGTACTTGCGCCCATGCGTGCAGAGGCTAAAGCCGCTTCTGTTCCTGCGTGACCACCACCGACAACGATGACATCAAAGTGTTGTTGATAAAACATGATTTTCCTCTAAAGCTTAATGATCCCGAATAAATTGGGGCGCACATTCTATCTGGAAATGAGCTTAAGTAAAATGCTTAAAAACTATCCAAATATTGTTTTTTGATCTGCTTAATCTTTATAAGATCTTTTAGATCTTTGTTTATTATTACTATTATTAAGCAGCCACTTTTCTGTTAGTAAGTCACTATTTTTTATTTATATCAAAGAGTTACAAGCAAGTTAACTATGTGGGTAAAGTTTGATCAAACTGGTATAAGGTGGGTATAACTAGTGCTTTTATCCACAGGACTATTTTATCGAAATTGTATTCAGTGGATATAAAGTGGTTTTACATGAGTTATACATAAAATTATCCACAACTAATAACATCTTTTGATCTAACTGTGTGTAACTTGTGATCAAAATAAAGTGAATACATAGTTAGATCATGATTTATAAAGGAAAGATCAAAACCTATAACTACTACTTCTTAAAAGTGGATAAAACAGTTTAGATCTTTTTTAAAAAAGATTAATTTTATAATTAATCTTTTAGATAGTTAAAAATTCAGTCAAGTAAGTCTATTTCAGTGTCTAACAAGGTAATTTTTGTGTAGCTTTAGTTGCCTATTACAAACAAAAATAAGGCAGATAATTCTAAAAATAGACTTACTATTTGGTTTTAATATGGGAAATTGTGGTTATTAGATTTCTTTGATCTTGATGCTGCCACCGCTAGTTTTTAAAATTAATTTTGGACCACCACCGTTAATTGATCCTCTAACGGACATCTTTTTCACTTTTCCATCTATTTCGAAATCACTTTTTACCCGTCCACCACTTGTCGATGCATGTATATCTGTTTGTATATTAGGAATGAGATAAGCAGTAATTGAGCCTCCTGATGTAGTCAGTTTGGCATCTTCTGTTAACTGTTTATTGATTGTCACCTTTATGCTTCCACCCGATGTATGAGCATCAATATTACCGGTAATATTATCTGTATTGATTGCGCCACCGGAAGTACGTAGTTTTACATCGCCTACAATATTTCCCACATTAATAGAGCCACCAGAGGTTCTAGCATTTAGTTCTCCAGTTAAATCTTCGATAGATAAGGAACCACCAGATGTATTTAGTTTAACGTTGTAGTTTTTTGGGATCAGCAGATTAAATTCTACTTTAAGGTTTCGTACCCAATTTTGTTTTCGATCAATCTCACCAAAAATGTTTAAGTTGCCATTAGATAATTCGTGGCGATATGAAAACTCGTCACCTTCGCTATTTTCAATTTTAACCCGTAGCTCAATCGTTGCTTGATCGTGGGTTTCTATTTTGATTGAGCCTGCATCGGTTTGAATGGTTAATTGACCGCCCAAATCAACATTAAATGTTTCTGTGGAGTTTTTAGCAAAAAGTGATGTGGAGTAAAACAGGATAAAATAAACCAATACTGCGTTTAAGTAAGTAACCAGTTTGATTGTTTTTTTCATTTTTAAATCCTTTGTTTGCAATTTTTAGTTAACAAAGGATGAGTCGCGACTAGATCTTAAAAAGTTTAAATAGGCGTGTTTTTAATTAGCTATACCATCTATTTTACTTGATTTGGACGATATCCTGATGTGGATTGAGGTTGATTTTGAGGTTCGGGCTGAGTAGGAATAATTTCTTTGCGTCTGCTTGGACCTGAAAATTTTACTTTGTAGGTGTCGTATTCTTTGATGGATTCAAAACAATAACGCCCTAATGCGGTTTCTAACTCAGCTAAATTGTGATTAGTGATCATAATACAGTTTTTGTTATTAGCTAGTCTTTGTCTTAATACGTTACCTAACCAGCTTTGAGCATTTTTCTTCAAAACGCTTTCGTTAACACAGACTTCATCGAGTATCAGTAAATCTACATCAAGTAATTCTTGGTTAATCTCACGAAATTTCTGTCCAACATTATCCTGAGCATTGTAATCATACGAAAAGAAGCGCATTTCTAGGATGGTAGAAAGTTGCCTGTATAGAACTGATATTTCATATTGTTCAATGAGTTCATGAGCGATAGCACCAGCAGTATGAGACTTTCCGCGTCCATAGTCGCCGTAAAAAATCATCATGTGCGCACCACTTCTGCGCCAATTGGTATCTTCATGAGCAGCGATAAACGACTTGGCAATGCTGACTGCCTCAATAACATCATTACTGTCTTCAATGAGGTTTGCGAAGGTCCATTTTGGATTTAATTCAGAGCGACCTTGAATATCTTGGATGCGTTGCTTTTTGCCTTCTCGTTGTAACTGTTTTACATCACGATTAGCTAAGGCTTCATACTCAGATCTTAAGTCGGCATACTTGGTGTATTTTTCAGGAACATATTGACGACCTAATGCTTTACCTAGTCTTTGAATTTTGTCTTTAATACTGTCCACGAGTTATATTATTCCGCTTGATAAAAGATGAAAATTTACTTTGAGTTGTTTTTACTATATTTGGCTACTAAATTTTTAGCATTGTCGTCAGCAATAATACCTGGCTTAGTTTGCACTATTTGCTGACCCACTTTTTGTACATTTTTAAAACCATGAGCTAAACGCATTTTTTTTAAGTTAAATACAAATTTTTGGGTCCATTGGTATTCGCTAAATTGTGATTCGGGTCTGCCCAACCAATAAGCAATAAAATCACCTAACTCACTTGTAGTGTAATCATAATCAATAATACCCACTAATTTCGCCAAATCACTGATTAATTTTTGATTAGGCAACCAATCAAGGTGCATTGTATGCCAATTTAAATGCAACTTTGAATACTCATCTACTTTCATTGTAGTTAACGTTAGAACAAGTGTTTTACCATTAAAACTATGATTAAGTTCGACCTCGTTTTGAAAACACACTAGGCCTACACTTAGAAGCTCTTTTATTAAGCTGTTAACTTGTCGACCTAAAGTAAATTTTTCCTCTTTAGCATTTAAAATAGATAATAAGGATTTGTAGTTTAATGGTGACGTTGTGCCAGTGGACTCATCAGCGGTAGGTTTTATCCCAAGAATATATAATATACGCGCGTCATTACTCAAAGACTGAAGTAGGGCTGTTTGTTCTGCTTGATTAAATTGCATAAAAGTTCATTGGGTCATTATGCTGATGGTTCATTAGTTTGTAGCCAGGCTTGCAACCATTCAACAGCAGACTCTTCAGGAATAGGATGGTTTAGAACGTCAATATGTAGGGCAGGGCATAATAGTTTAGCTCCGGCTTTTAGCATAATATTTTCCATTTGAATGGATCCGTGACAATAAGTGTCATAGCTGCTATCACCTAACCCAACCACTAAAAATGAATGTTTGCATAAGTTTTTAGTTTTTAATTGTTCAGCAAAAGGTTGAATGTTGTCTGGTAAATCACCTGCGCCATGGGTAGAAGTACAAATTAGCCAAGTGGCATTTTGATCGATGTCCGATAACTTTGGTGATAAATGGATTTCTGCATTATGGGCATGGTTTAGCAAAACTTCTTGCAATGCATCTGCAACATATTCACTTGCACCTAAGACACTGCCTACTATGATTTCAAACTTAGCCATTCAATTACTATATTGTTTGTTTAATGTCAGCATTGTACATGGTGATCACAAGATCAACACGCCTAATTCGACCTCACTATTCCATCTAAAATGACTATTTACCAATACAGAAAGAAGAAAATATTTTACTGAGTAAATCGTCTGAGGTGAATTCGCCAGTGATTTCATTTAGGTGTTGTTGAGTTAAGCGCAGTTCTTCTGCAAGTAATTCTCCAGCAAGATTCTCTTCCAACTGATACTTGCCCAAATATAAGTGTTCCGCCGCTCTGTCTATGGCATCTAGGTGACGCCTGCGGGCGATAAACTGGCCTTCAGAACTGGCATTAAATCCCATGCATTCTTTTAAGTGGTCAGTTAAGAAGCTAAGTCCTTGTTCATTACTAGCAGAAAGTGAAATAACAGGATAATCGCCGCTGTCGTCAAAACCTACAGATTCATTCGAAAGGTCTATTTTATTGCGGATAACCGTTAGTCCAATATTTTTGGAAAGTTGTTGATAGAACTCTGGCCATATTTTTTCTGGGTGGGTTTCTTTTGATTCAGTACTGTCGAGCATAAATAATACTCGATCGGCTTGGTGAATTTCTTGCCATGCCCGTTGAATTCCGATTTTTTCTACTTTGTCTGGGCTATCCCGCAAGCCTGCAGTATCAATTATGTGTAAAGGCATACCGTCAAGATGAATATGCTCTTTAAGCACATCACGGGTAGTACCTGCAATATCTGTGACTATGGCAGCATCTCTTCCTGCTAATGCATTTAGTAAACTGGATTTTCCTGCATTAGGTTTACCGGCAATGACTACGCGCATTCCTTCTCTAAGAAGGGCGCCTTGTTTAGTTTGTTGGCGTAATGTTTCAAAGGATTGAATAATATTTTCTAAGTCTTTTTGAATTTTACCATCACTTAGAAAATCGATTTCTTCATCGGGGAAATCGATAGCGGCTTCAACATATATGCGTAAATGAATAACCTGTTCGACCAAAATATGGATCTGTTGTGAAAAAACACCTTGTAGTGAGCGTAATGCACCTTTTGCGGCTTGTTCTGAGCTGGCATCGATGAGATCAGCTATGGCTTCAGCTTGTGCTAAGTCTAATTTGTCATTTAAAAATGCACGCTCACTGAATTCGCCAGGCCGAGCAAGGCGTAACTTTGGTATATTCAAAATAGCATTTAGTAACATATCCAACACCACTTGACCGCCGTGTCCTTGAAGTTCAAGTACATCTTCACCGGTAAATGAGTTTGGCGCCTTAAAAAATAATGCTATGCCCTGATCAATAAGGGTTTGGTTAGTATCAGTAAAAGGTAGATATTCTGCTTTGCGGGTTTCAGGTAATTTACCTAAAATAGTTTGTGCGACCGCGCCCGCTAGACTGCCAGAAACTCGGATTATGCCAACACCACCACGGCCGGGTGCAGTAGCTTGGGCAACAATAGTATCTTGTTGAGAGGATAATCCTGTGGCGGTCATCACTTCTTAATCTCGAAAATTGGTAAATTGTAATGGTTGTTCTAAATCAGCTTCTTTAGCTAATGCCATCACCTGTTGTAAATCGTCGCGCTTTTTACCCGTGACTCGTACTTGTTCACCTTGTATTTGTGCTTGTACTTTTAGTTTTGCATCTTTGATGAGTTTTATTAGTTTTTTGGCCACAGGTTGTTCGATACCTTGTTTAAAGGCAATGGCTTGTTTGTATATTTTGCCTATATGCTGGACATCTTTTTCTTCAAAGGCAGCGGTGTCTACATTACGTTTTACACATGTGCCACGTAATATATCGAGCATTTGTTTAAGCTGGAAATCATTGTCAGCGGTCATGGTGACTATGCTTTCCTTTAATTCAAAACTTGCTTCGACGCCTCTAAAATCAAAACGTGTACTTAATTCTCTATTGGCGTTGTCGACAGCATTAAGTAGTTCGGGCAAATCAATTTCTGAAACGATATCTAATGATGGCATAGGTTTTCTCTGTCTTAGGTTTAATGTGTTTATTGTATGCACAAAAAAGCCCGTTTTATACGTCTCTAAGCATAAAACGGGCTTTTAATTAGGAGCAATTACTTAGTTTTTAATCCGCGCTTTTCCATAGAAGCATAAATTATCTTAGCTTGGATCAAGGTAATAATGTTACTTATCAACCAATAAAGTACTAAACCTGCTGGGAAGATAAAGAAGAACAAACTCATAGCAACAGGCATAAATTGCATGATTTTTTGCTGCATAGGGTCTGTCATGGTCATAGGTTGCAGTTTTTGTAATAAATACATGCTAAGACCTGTTAAAACAGGCAAAACAAAGAACGGGTCTTTTGCACTTAAGTCAGTGATCCAGAATATAAAGTCAGCATGTCTTAATTCAACACTTTCCAGCAATACCCAGTACAAGGCCAAGAATATTGGCATTTGTAGTAGAAGAGGGAAACAGCCACCCATAGGATTAACTTTGTCCTTTTTATACATTTCCATCATGGCTTTTTGCATTTTCTGCTTGTCATCGCCGTAGCGTTCTTTAAGCGCATCCATTTTAGGTTTAAGCGCACGCATCTTAGCCATAGACTCGTATTGTTTTTTGGTAAGGGGATACATAGCGCCTTTAACCACTATGGTAATAATGATGATAGAAAATCCCCAGTTACCCACTAGGCTCTGAATGAATTGTAAGAATGAGAAAAGTGGCTGAGAGATCATAAACAAGAAGCCATAGTCTACAGTTAGATCAAGACCTCTTGCGATACCTGCTAACGTATCTTGGTCTTTTGGACCTAGGTATAAAATACTATTAATTTGTCCTGCTTCACCAGGTTGGATAGTAACCGATTCCCCGGTAAATCCGATGACACCATTTGTGTTCTGCTTGATTACACTAAATAGTTTATTTGTCTGGTCTTGCGGCGGAACCCAAGCAGAAACAAAATAATGTTCTATCATGGCAGCCCAACCTGCAACAGTGGTTTCTTTTAGATTACTATCAACCATATCGTCAAAAGGATATTTTTCGTATTTGTCTTCTTCAGTTGAAAAAGCACCACCACGATAAATGGGCATGAACATACTTCCTTCCTGTTCAAGCATGCTTTGTTTCAATTGACCAAATTGTTGCAATTGTTTTGGGGTGCTAGAGATATTTTTAATATCGTAACGCACATCAATTTTGTGACTATCACGGGTGAAGACAAAGTTCTTAGTAACCTGCAAACCTTCTGGGGTATTTAGGGTAAGAGGGACCGTTAAGGTATCGCCTTCAAGTTTATAACTATCCTTAGCAACTGTATAAGTAGGGCGGGCTTTACTATCAGTTCCATCCGGGCCAATCAAACCGCTTTGTGCAATGAATAATTTGTCACCACTTGGTTTTAGTAAACTATAAAACTCTTTTGAATCTTCCTCTTTAGGAAATTTAGCTAAGTTGGCCGAAACAACATCACCGCCTTTAGTGTCAATACTAAGAATAAGAGTATCTGTGACCACAGATATTATTTTTCCACTTCGGTCTGAACTGGCTATTAACCTTTGTCCGTCTGACGTAGCAACTGGCACATCGTCTGATGCACTAGGCATGTCTGATTCAGCATTTGCTTGTTCAGAATTTGTGATAGGAGCGACAGGTTGAGGGCCGTAATCTAACTGCCATTGTTGCCATAATAAAAAGCCGACCATAGCAAGGCCAATCAATAAAAAACTGCGTTGGGATTCCATAAAATACTCTAATTAACTACTTATTATGTGTGTGACTTATTCATGTCAATACATTAAACCACGGCGACGTTACTGCTTTACTTATGACCTGACTATTTATGAGGGCATAATCATAAAAATCATTATTTTTTTTGTTTTTTCTCTGGCACGGGGTCATAACCGCCAGCATTCAGCGGCTGGCATTTTAGTATGCGTTTGCTACTTAACCAACAACCTTTTATCAATCCGTGTTTAGAAATAGCGTCAATTGCATAATAAGAGCAACTGGGATGAAACCTACAAGTAGGCCCTAACATAGGTGAAAGCACTATCTGATAGAGCTTTATTATACCGATTGGGATTTTTCGCAGCGCGACGCTAATTTTTTCCATAGTTTACTCAGTAAAGAAAACAATTCCTGATTTGACAGTTTATCTAAACCACTTTTACCTACCACGACTATATCAATATTCGGAAACGAATGACGCTCTAAACGAAAGCTCTCGCGAATAACGCGTTTAAGTCTATTTCTATCGTGTGCATGTTTGACTCTTTTTTTAGCCAAAGTGATGCCTAAACGAGGATTATTGGACGTATTAAGTCTGGCGAGTAGGGTAACTTGGGGTGAAACAGATGGAATGGCATTACTGAAGACATATTCAAAGTGGGTGGGAGTAAGTAGCCTTAGCTCCCGAGAAAAATGATTTTCACCCACCTTGGATAATTAAGCTGATAAACGCGCACGGCCTTTAGCACGACGATTGGCAATAACCTTGCGGCCATTTTTAGTCGCCATACGGGCACGAAAACCGTGTGAACGCTTACGCTTTAAGTTGCTTGGTTGAAAAGTTCTTTTCATGACCTAGTCCCGCTATACATAAGGTTTAAACAAAATGAGCATGTTATATGATAACTATTTTGTGATAATCACCGTGCTCAAAAATGACGCTGAATAATAGAGATCACTTTGCTTGTTGTCAATCAATTACTGCAACTAACAGTATTCTATATTCATAGTATTTAGGCCTTAGATATCGTCTAAATCTTATAACTGTTGAAAATGTTCGTTTTATCCACAGATTAAGCGATAAGGTAATGTTCTATTTTCATTTTATCTAAAATACTGGCATTAAATATGCTGGTAAACTTGCTGTGGATAAGTAGTGCCAAAACACTAAAAACTGAATTAAAACAGTTGGATACATACATAAGTGAAGTTATTGTTAATTAATTCTAAATGTTAGTTGCGTTAGCAAGGTGATTAGCGAGATAATTCACAGCTAGTTTTAAGTTTGCCTTCAAACTGGCTAATAATAATACAGCTATTACTTTTCGCTTTTGGTTTGTAATACCTTTTTTATCTTATTATGGCCTTTGTTTATAAGGATGGAGTTGTTTTTTTCGATGTCTATATGGAATCAGTGTCTCGATAGGTTGCAGCAGGATTTGCCTATACAACAGTTTAGTATGTGGATAAGACCACTTCAGGCTGAACATGCCGATGCTCACATTACTCTTTTTGCACCGAATCGTTTTGTACTGGATTGGGTCAGAGACAAATATTTTTCACAGATTAATAATTTGTTGGCGGAGTTTTGTGGGGATAAAGCACCTCAGTTACGATTTGAAGTTAAGGTCGCCAATGTTGACACCAGTAGAATGTTTGGTGCGAATACTTATCCGCCAGTTTCAGACGAGCAAAATAGGCAAAACAAGAACACTCATTCACCATCAACTGCATCGGTTGCGGTATCTAATGTAGGCACAGCTGTTCCAATCGCAGCAGGGCACAAAAGTAATATTAATTTAACTTATAAATTTGATAATTTTGTTGAGGGTAAGTCAAACCAACTTGCACGAGCTGCCTCCCAGCAAGTTGCTGATAATCCCGGTGGGGCGTATAACCCATTATTTATTTATGGCGGTACAGGTTTAGGTAAAACCCATTTATTACACGCCGTTGGCAATGGCATTATGGACAAAAAGAAAAATGCTACTGTTGTATATATGCATTCAGAGCGTTTTGTTCAAGATATGGTTAAAGCCTTACAAAATAATGCAATAGAAGAATTTAAGCGTTATTACCGTTCGGTTGATGCCTTACTTATTGATGATATTCAATTTTTCGCTAACAAAGAGCGATCTCAAGAAGAATTTTTCCATACTTTTAACGCTTTATTAGAAGGGAATCAGCAAATAATTCTGACTTCTGATCGGTATCCAAAAGAAATTGTAGGCGTAGAAGATAGGTTAAAGTCACGATTTGGGTGGGGTTTAACTATCGCCATTGAGCCACCTGAATTAGAAACACGTGTTGCAATATTAATGCGTAAGGCTGTAGAGAATAAGATATTTCTGCCCGATGAAGTGGCTTTTTTTATCGCTAAGCGTTTACGCTCAAATGTACGGGAGCTTGAAGGAGCACTCAATCGAGTTATTGCCAATGCGAACTTTACTGGTCGGCCTATTACTATTGACTTTGTGCGGGAAGCTCTTCGTGACCTTTTGGCCCTTCAAGAAAAATTAGTCACCATTGATAACATTCAAAAAACAGTGGCAGAATATTATAAAATTAAGATGGCTGATATTTTGTCAAAAAGACGCAGTCGTAGTGTTGCCAGACCAAGGCAAATGGCAATGGCCTTGTCGAAAGAACTCACCAACCATAGTTTGCCAGAGATTGGCGATGCTTTTGGTGGCCGCGATCATACTACTGTATTGCATGCCTGCCGAAAAATAGTGCAGCTAAGGGAAGAAAGTCATGATATAAAAGAAGACTATCAGAACTTAATACGCACACTATCTTCATAAAAATTCACGAGTAAAAAGATGAAATTTAGCATCAGTAGGGAAAACTTCTTACAGCCACTTCAATTGGTTTCAGGCGCGGTAGAACGTCGTCATACATTACCAATACTGTCTAATGTATTGATAAAAGTTAGTGACAGCTCACTATGGTTAACTGGCACGGATCTAGAGGTTGAATTAATTTCCAATGTCACTTTGAGTGGCGAATTCGTTGAAGGTGAAATTACTGTACCAGCTAAAAAGCTACTAGATATATGTAGAGGGTTAAACGAAGCAAGCAACATTGAATTCAGTGTTGAAGCTAACAAAGCGTTGCTGAAATCTGGTCGTAGTAAATATAGCTTGTCAACGTTATCTGCTGACGACTATCCAAATCTTGAAGATTGGCAGGGTGAGCTCGAATTCGAAATATCTCAGTCAGATTTAAAACGCCTGATAGACAGTACTCATTTTTGTATGGCTCAACAAGATGTGCGGTATTACCTCAATGGTATGTCCCTTGAGACAGAAGATAATCTTATTCGAACGGTTGCCACAGATGGACATAGGTTGGCCTTATGCCGTCTAAATTATACAAATGCTACTCTACCTAACCGCCAAGTCATTATTCCCCGTAAAGGCGTGTTGGAGATAATTCGACTGATTGAAGATAATGATAAGTTAGTTAAAGTTCAAGTTGGCTCAAATCATATAAGAATTTTTTCAACGGATTTTATTTTTACCAGTAAGTTGGTTGATGGTCGTTTTCCCGACTATAGGCGGGTGTTACCAAAAGATGGTGACAAAAAGATTGAATCTAGTAAAAACGTATTAAAGCATGCTTTTTCTCGAGCTTCTATTTTATCAAATGAGAAGTTTAGAGGTGTGCGTCTAAATTTGTCTAATGGCGAATTAAAAATTACGGCCAATAATCCAGAGCAGGAAGAGGCCGAAGAAATAGTAGATGTAGACTATCAAGGCGATAGTTTAGAGATTGGATTTAATGTTGCTTATCTGATTGATGTTATGAATGGCTTAAACTGTGAAGACGTGTGTATTACTTTAGCAGACTCCAACAGTAGCGCATTGATAGAGGACTCTAAAGATGACTCAGCGCTTTACGTTATAATGCCAATGAGATTGTAATTAGTTTTTACAAGAAGTTTCGTCAGCCATGAAACTGGACAAGGTCCAGATCAATCATTTTAGAAATATAGATGATTTGTCAATTGTTGCTCATGAAAGCTTGAACGTCTTTCTTGGCCAAAATGGTAGTGGCAAGTCATCAATATTGGAAGCGTTACATTATCTAGGTTTCGCCCGTTCTTTTCGCACCCATAAACACAAAAACGTTATTAGTTATGAAAAGAGCGGCTTTACAGTTTTTTGTTCGACTGTTGCTGTGGATGGAATACAACAAAAGTTTGGGATAAGTAGACAGACTGATGATAGTTGTGTTGTAAATATCAATGGAAAGAAATCGAAACGTGCAACAGATTTAGCCAGTTACTTACCAATTCAGATTTTCACGCCTCAAAGTTCAGAGTTGTTACTCGGCGCACCTAAGTTGCGTAGACGTTATTTGGATTGGGTGTTGTTTCACGTGGAACAATCTTTTAATTTGGACTTTCAAGTTTTCAACAAAAGCCTAAAGCACTTAAACGCCTTGTATAAAAGTAGGCAGCCTGAGCAGGATCTAGGTTACTGGAATGACATGCTGTGTGAAAAAGGAGAAGCCATAAGTGCAAATAGGCAAAAATTGCTAACAGAGCACTTAATACAGCTTATTAATGCCAATTTAAAGGATTTTTTACCTGAGTTTTCCTTCGAAATTTCGTATTATAGGGGGTGGGAAAAAGGGTATACATTAGCTGACTCAATTTTGAAAAATAGACCGCGAGATCAGAAATATGGCTTCCTTAGTGTTGGTCCTCACAAAGCGGACTTACGAATAAAAATTAAAGGTGAAAACGCACACGAGATACTATCAAGAGGTCAGTTAAGAATGTTAGTTGCGGGTATGCAACTTGCTCAAACACAATACCTTCATACACAAACTGCAAAGAGCTCGATATTTCTGTTAGATGATGTGGGAGCCGAATTAGATGAAGAAAAAAGAAAAGTGTTTATATCAAGATTGAACACTACCGAAACACAGTTGTTTGTAACTGCAATTGATAGCAAACAATTAGATTTTTTACAGAACTATAACGATAAAAAAGTGTTTCACGTGGAACATGGCCAGGTGAGAGAGGAGATTTAGTCAAATGGCAGAAGAAAATGTTTATGATTCGTCGAGTATTAAAGTACTAAAAGGACTTGATGCCGTTAGAAAAAGACCAGGAATGTATATTGGTGATACAGATGATGGTACTGGGTTACACCATATGGTTTTTGAGGTAGTCGATAACTCTATCGATGAAGCTCTTGCCGGGCATTGTTCAAGTATCAATGTAAAAATACATATCGATGGATCGGTTTCAGTTAAAGATGATGGTCGAGGAATTCCCACAGAAATCCATGAAGAAGAGGGTGTATCAGCAGCTGAGGTCATCATGACGGTTTTGCATGCTGGCGGAAAATTTGATGATAACTCATACAAAGTATCCGGTGGTTTACATGGCGTAGGTGTATCTGTTGTTAATGCACTATCCAAAAAACTCATGCTACAAGTTCGTCGAGGAGGTAAACTTTACGAGCAGGAATACCAACATGGGGTACCTCAACAGCCCTTAGCGATTATAGGTGAATCAGAAGCAACTGGAACAAGTTTGCGTTTTTGGCCAAGTGAGGGCACGTTTACAGGTGTTGAATTTCACTACGATATTTTGGCTAAAAAATTACGTGAGTTGTCTTTCCTAAATTCCGGCGTATGCATCATTCTTGAAGATGAGCGAGATGGTAAGACTGACAAATTTGAATACGAAGGAGGCATAACTGCTTTTATTGAATATTTGAACCAAAACAAAACTCCTGTGCATCAGAAAATATTTTATTTTGACTCACATCGTGATGATGGTATTTCTGTCGAAGTTGCTATGCAATGGAATGATAGTTATCAGGAGAATGTATTTTGTTTTACCAACAACATTCCACAGAAAGACGGCGGTAGTCATTTGGCCGGTTTTAGAGGGGCTTTAACTCGAACCCTTAATAACTATATGGAAAAAGAGGGCCTTTCAAAAAAAGCTAAAACAAGTACCAGTGGTGATGATGCTAGAGAAGGATTAACGGCTATTATTTCTGTTAAAGTGCCGGATCCTAAGTTCTCCTCACAAACCAAAGATAAGTTAGTATCTTCAGAAGTTAGACCTGCAGTTGAAACGACAATGGGTGAAAAGCTTCATGAATTCTTAATGGAAAACCCTGCTGAAAGTAAGATTATTGTTGGTAAAATTATCGATGCAGCAAGAGCCAGAGATGCGGCAAGAAAAGCCCGTGAAATGACTCGCAGAAAAGGTGCATTAGACTTGGCTGGCCTACCAGGTAAGCTAGCTGATTGCCAAGAGAAAGATCCTGCCTTATCTGAACTATACATAGTCGAAGGGGACTCTGCTGGCGGTTCTGCCAAGCAGGGACGGAATCGGAAAAACCAAGCGATATTGCCACTGAAAGGTAAAATTCTAAACGTAGAAAAGGCTCGCTTCGACAAAATGCTTTCTTCTCAGGAGGTCGCAACTCTGATAACTGCTTTAGGTTGTGGTATAGGTCGTGATGAATATAATCCGGAGAAGTTGCGTTATCATCGAATTATTATCATGACTGATGCTGATGTGGATGGTTCACATATTCGTACATTATTATTGACTTTCTTTTACCGCCAAATGCCAGAAATTATTGAGCGTGGCTACATTTATATTGCCCAACCGCCGCTATATAAAACTAAAAAAGGTAAAACAGAACAATACTTAAAAGACGATGACTCGCTAATAAAGTACCTAACATCAATTGCCTTAGATAATGCTGAACTTCATGTAAACGAAGATGCACCTGCTATTTCAGGATTGGCTTTAGAGAGTATTGTTAAACAATACCAAGAAACAGTGGCGATGATTGCGCGTATCAGTCGTTTGATGCCCTCAGTGATCCTTAACAAGTTAGTTTATAGTCTTACGCTCGATTCAGAAGATGTAAATGATGAACAAAAGCTAACAAACTTTGCTGAAGAGTTTACAAATGGCCTTGCCTTTGATGAAATAGATGGCGCAACATATTCATTTGAAGTACGTCACAACTCTGAAAGAAATAACTGGTTTGTTGTTATTATTATTAGACTGCATGGTATAGATACAGAGTATCGAATTGATCATGAGTTTGTTAATTCTAACGAATATAAACGCATCAAGGCTCTCAATCTTTCGATTAACGGCCTAGTCGAAACAGGTGGTTATATTCAGCGAAATGATAAAACTAAACCCGTTTCAACATTTGTCGAAGCATTGGACTGGTTAATGGCTGAATCTAAGCGTGGTCAATATATTCAGCGTTATAAAGGACTGGGTGAGATGAATCCGAGTCAATTATGGGAAACCACAATGGATCCGGCCACACGCAGAATGCTTCAAGTGACTATCGAGGATGCAGTTGGTGCTGACCAACTCTTTACTACCTTAATGGGGGATAACGTTGAGCCTAGAAGAGCATTTATTGAAGAGAATGCACTCAAAGTAGCTAACTTAGACGTCTAGTCTTAACTACACCTATAAAAAAGGCCGCTACATTAGCGGCCTTTTTATTTATTGATATAAATCAATTAGTTACGATGTCAATAGTCACTTTAGGTGAACCGAACCCACTAAAGTCTATGGTAAATTGAAATGTTCCCGTTTCTGTTGGCGTAAACCGAAAGTTTTTATCTGTTGTCTCACAATCAGATCTTACAGGATCACCTACAACAATTACCCTGTCTGACTCATAGGCATAACCGCAATTCATGCCTGGAGTCCAATTAGCGTCGGCGAATTTAAAATCATAAGGTTGTCCATCAGCGATTAATTCAATAGACGTTGTATAGACCCGATCGGACAGTTCTACTAACTTATATTTTTCATCTGCTTCCCACCAAGAAAAAACACCTCTGAGGTAGAGTCCATCGTAGTTTTTCTCTTTAATAAAATTATCAATGACGTTTGTCGCACAGCCATTAAGCAGGCTAGCTAATATAGCCACTGATACAAAACGTATCTTATTCATACTAACGTAACATCCTAAAATACATGCTTAATAAACTCCGAAATTGCTAAAGCTAATTTAGAACTGATATATCTGCACAGCATAAAAACAAACCTCTAAGCCTTGATAATAACGTTAACCTATTGCGTTTAACTGATTCGTCTTCTGCCATGACCATAACATTCTCAAAAAATGCATCAATCGGCTGCCTAAGTTCAGCTAAGATGACTAATGCATTGGTGTAATCTGATTGGCTAAGCAATGGCCGAATACGTACCTCTACAGACTCTAAACTGCTTGCTAAGGCGATCTCTGCTGGTTCTATTAGCAAAGCTTTATTAATAGACAACTCTTCTTTAAATACGTTCTTGGCTAATATATTTGCCACGCGTTTATTGGCGGCCGCTAGCGCTTCTGCAGATTCTAATGTGTTGAATGACTTTACTGCTTCTACTCGTGCCGCAAAATCAGCTGGTCGGGTAGGGCGATTAACGGCAACCGCTTGAACAACTCCAGTGGCTATACCCTGTTCTGCATACCAAGCTTTGAACCTTGCCAAAATAAAATCAACAACATTTTTCTGCAGGTTATCTGTGTTTATCTTGTCGCCAAATGTCGTTATCGATGCATCAACTAACTCAATCAAGTCTAGCGGAAGAACCTTCTCTACAATTATACGTAGTATGCCAATGGAAGCTCGTCGCAAGGCAAAAGGGTCTTTATCACCTTTAGGTGTTTGACCAATGCCAAAGATACCCACTAAGGTATCCACTTTATCAGCTAAGGCCACACAAACACTGACATCAGATGTGGGTAAGTTGTCACCGGCAAAGCGTGGCATATATTGCTCATTCTGCGCCAAAGCTACAAGCTCAGATTCACCGTCGACTCTGGCGTAGTGCATACCCATAATTCCCTGAACATCAGGGAACTCCATGACCATATTAGTCATCAAGTCAGTTTTACATAACAAGCCTGCTCTATAGGCAGCTTGTTGATCCGCTCCTAGCATAATGGCGATGCTTTTGGCCATTGACGCTATACGTTCGGATTTCTCATAAACTGTACCTAACTTTTTCTGAAATAATACGCTTTTTAAACTTTCTAATCGTGACTCTAAAGTCTGCTTTTTATCAGTATTAAAGAAAAACTCAGCGTCGGCCAACCTAGGGCGAATAACCTTCTCATTACCGCTTATGATAGTTTGCGGATCTTTACTTTCTATATTAGTAATAAAAATGAATCTAGACTTCAATTGACCGCTTTTATCCAATAAAGGAAAGTACTTTTGGTCGTCCTTCATTGTGTAGATAAGTGCCTCTTTGGGAACCTCTAAAAATGACTCCTCAAAATTAGCTACCAAAGCCACTGGCCACTCAACCAATGAAGTGACCTCTTCTAATAACTCCTCATTAATATCTGCAACAGCCTCTTCTTGCTTGGCAAGGGCCTGGATCTGTTCCAAAATCATTGTCTTACGGCGAAGATGGTCTGCAATAACGTAGTGTTGTTCAAGTTGTTGTAAATAGTTGTCTGCACACTCAAGCTTAAATGGTGCATCTGTATGGAATCTGTGGCCATTTACCAAACGATCTGAACAAACACCTAATACTGTGCCTTGAATAAGCTCGGTGCCATACACAATTGTCACTGTATGGATGGGCCGGATAAACTGCGTGGATTTTGCGCCCCAACGCATGGGTTTGGGTACAGGTAAGGCTTTCAGTGCTTTCTCAATCAACTCTGCTAGAAGTTGATTAACAGCCTGTCCTTTTACTTGCGCTTTATACAGTAGCCATTCGCCTTTATCTGTTTTTAAGCGATCGGCTTGGCTCACTTCAATGCCATTGGCGTGCGCCCAACCCTGGGCTGCTTTGGTTGGCTGGCCATCTTCATTAAAGGATGCTGTAACAGCAGGACCGCGTTTTTCAACGTCCTTATCAGCTTGGAACTCGGATAACCCTTCAACGACAAGCGCTAGGCGTCTGGGTGAGGCATACCAGTTAACTTGGCTAAAAGTTAGGTCGCTACCGGTAAACTCAGTTTGAATATTATCCCGAAACGATAGTGCCAATTTAGATAAAGACTTTGGCGGTAGTTCTTCTGTACCGATTTCAATTAATAAATTATCAGTTCGCATGGCTACTTCTCCTTTTTACACATTGGAAAGCCAAGTGCTTCCCGCGCTTCGTAATACACCTTTGCGCAGGCCTTAGAAAGGGTTCTCACTCGCAAAATATAACGTTGCCGTTCTGTTACAGAAATAGCATGCCTTGCATCTAATAAATTAAATGCGTGGGAGGCTTTCATTACTTGCTCATAGGCAGGTAAGGGCAAGTTAGCTGCAATCAGTTTTTCACTGTCTTTTTCACATTGCTCAAAAGTAGCAAATAATGCCTGCACATCAGCGTATTCAAAGTTGTAGGCCGACTGTTCAACTTCATTTTGGTGAAATACGTCACCATAGGTAACGGTGCCCATGGGTCCATTGGTCCAAACGAGATCGTATATACTGTCTACGCCCTGAATATACATGGCTAAACGTTCTAGACCGTAGGTTATTTCACCCGTAACAGGCGAGCACTCAATACCGCCTACTTGTTGAAAATAGGTAAATTGTGTGACCTCCATACCATTCAGCCAGACTTCCCAACCAAGACCCCAAGCACCTAAAGTGGGGGACTCCCAGTTATCTTCAACAAAACGAATATCATGAACCAGTGGGTCAAAGCCCAGTTCCTTTAAAGAACCTAAATACAACTCTTGGATATTATCAGGTGAAGGTTTAAGCATGACTTGGAACTGATAGTATTGCTGCAGCCGATTAGGATTCTCGCCATAGCGACCATCAGTAGGGCGACGACAAGGCTGAACATAGGCACTACTGATTGGCTCTGGGCCTATCGATCTTAGGAACGTCATCGGATGAAACGTACCCGCACCTACTTCCATATCTAAGGGTTGAATAATCACACAACCTTGACGCGCCCAATAATCTTGCAGCGCTAAAATGAGTCCTTGAAATGTCTTACTATCAAACTTTTGCATATGCTCTTGCATTTCCTCTGTAGGGCTTGCCGTATCGTTAAATTTATAAAAATGTTGGCAAGTATACCTTTTGTGGTGGATTCTATGTAGGCCTAAAGCCTACTAAAGCAGCATTTAAACCAAACATATGGGGATAAAATGAAAAAACACCTTGCAGTTGGGTAAGTAAAGATAAGTGTTATCAAGAATATCATGCAAAGTATGGGGTAGGGCAGATACAAACACCCAAGAATTGTGTGCAAAACTATGCCTTGATGGTCAGCAAGCAGGACTCAGTTGGACCACCATGACTGGTAGGATTAGATGGTAAATGTCTTTAAAACCGCAACTTCAAGCAATATTTGTGATTCCAACTCGGCTTCTACTTCTTCTCGTTGAATGTCTTGTCGTTTGGTTTCTCTTTTGGTTTGTGCTTTTCTCGCATCATGAGTGGGCAAGTCCTTCACTTGCTCGTAGAGTGAGTAAAGCCCAGTAAATTGCTGTGAAAAATTTGGCTTATCATTTAGGGGCAAAGCTTCTAGAAGATGAAACAGTCTTATACAGCCCTCAGATACATTACACTGTTGTTGTTCTAATGCTCTTGCAATAGTTTGAATGCTTTGTGAAATGTTATCTATTCTTTGTTGCGTTTTACGATCACGAAGTTGCCGTTGTGTCCTTAATTTAAATAGCAGCGAACCAGCATAAAAACCAAGACAAGCAATTATAGTTAAAGCGACAAGCAACAACAGTGTGTTCATAATTTCAAACTACTAGTTAATCTTTAAAGTCATTAATATCTATAGCTTCAAACTGCGAATAAAGATCGGTTTGTTGCTCAGATGATACTTTTGGTTGTTCAGCTTCGTCTGTTAGTCCTAGCATATCGCAAAGTACTTTATGTCTGGCTAATATTTGATCAACGTATTGTTGGTCTTCTCTAGTAATCTTTTTACCGAGATCAATCTTATCTAAAAGCGTCGCCAAACGAGGGTCTTGTTCAATAGCGGCAAGCTCCTGAGTCGGAGAAAAGTATTTAACTTTCTTCGATGCAGACTTTTGTTCTTTTGTTTCCGCAATCAAGCTAACAGGCTTCTTACTGCCATGCCTTGGATCTTTATTGACCTTTTTAGAGCCTTGATTGTCTGTTAGGGTTTCGCTATTACGACTGCCAGCTGGTTTTCCTAGATGTTTTTTGACTCGCTTTTCAGTGGGTTTACGCACGTTTGAAGGTGTTTTAGAGATACCAATTTTACCAACTTTACGAGATTTTTTCTGCCTAGCCATAAATCACCTGTGTAGGGCTTAATAATGGGCGTGATTCTACCTTAGTTTGCTAGAGTGTGTTGATCTTTCATATTATGAGAAGCCAATATGGCCTAATTTAAACAGTGAATTTTTGACAGAAAAAAAGCGATAGTTAAACTATCGCTTTTTCGTAGATCAGAGTGTCAGCAGACACTTCTCCCAATATTTGTTCATCCTAAACAACTTATATCCATTTTATCTTCTCTTATTTTTATTCTTAACAAAGATTATTTTATTGTTATAGATCTTCCTGATACTTTATTATTCGTCCTTGCCTGTCCTGTTAGGCTTCAAAATGCAGAAACAACTGTTGTTGCTTTGCTACTTCCTTGACAAGCAATGTGCTTGTAATTCCATTTTGTTTTTATTTGCACGAGAGAATACAGGAATAATAAAAATTTACAACTTATTTACAATTGAGACATAAAAAAGTGAACTTTTTATGAGAAGTATCAACGCGACTAATTACTCACTTGCCAATTAGCCGCGAAAGCACCTGATTAATGAAGTCCAGAAACGTAGCTTGATATCACTTGAATATCTTCGTCGGTCATTCTTTTAGCAATGTCTGCCATCATGCCATTCAATGAATTAGCTCGGTCACCAGAACGAAAAGCTTTAAGTTGAGCTGCTATATAATCAGAATGTTGCCCACTTATGTCGGGAAAGCCAGATAAGCTAGTGCCATTTCCTTTTGGCCCGTGGCAAGCGATACATGCGGTAATGCCCCGTTCTAGATCACCTCCAACATAAAGTTTGTTACCTTGCTTTACGGCGTCTTCAGCAGTTTCGCCTGCTGTGGCTTCTTGGCTTGAATAATACGCCGATAAGTCGAGAATATCTTGTTCTGATAACGCAGCCGCCATGCCGTTCATGACCGCATTATTACGGCCTTCTTTACCGCCAGTTTGACTGGCTAATTTAAATTCTGTCAATTGCTTAACTAAATAATTGGCATGTTGACCAGCAAGTTTGGGATTCATAGCTATTGCGCTATTCCCATCTACTCCATGACATGCGCCGCAGGTTACAGACTTCGCTTTACCATTTTCAGCATCACCTTGTGTTGCTGCACTCGCACTAAAACCCAAAAACAAACAGACTAGCAGACCTATATTTTTCATCTTTATCTCATTAAGCATTTGATTAGCTGGCTATTCTTAAAATATTAATTGTGTATTTTACACATTTACGCCGCCAGTAAAATGAATTCATTAGATAACTTGTGTTTTTATCTAATTTTAAAGAGCACAGTGATTCCCCTTTTCCCTGATATAATCACCAAAATTAGTATAATTAAAATAGTTGTGCAGTATTTTCAGGAGTAAATGTGAGTCATTATAGTCAAGCTAAATTTAGTATCAGTGCCCCTGATATTACCCATCTAGGACCCGACGAAGGGATAGAAATTGCCTTTGCTGGTCGTTCGAACGCTGGTAAGTCGAGTGCGTTAAACAAGTTAACTCGCCAGAAAGGGCTCGCGCGGACCAGCAAAACGCCGGGTCGGACACAATTGATTAATGTGTTTCAACTAGATGAAAATCGCAGGTTAATTGACCTTCCGGGCTATGGGTATGCAAAAGTACCCATTGCGATAAAAAAGAAATGGCAAAGATCCTTGGGTGAATATTTACAGAAGAGAGAGAGCATTAAAGGACTAGTGGTATTAATGGACATTCGCCATCCCTTCAAAGATTTAGATCAAGAGTTAATACATTGGGCGGTAGCAGCAGATTTACCTGTACTTGCGCTTCTTACTAAAGCCGACAAATTGAAAGCAGGTAAACGTAAAAATCAGTTAATGCTAGTACGAGAAGCTGCATTGGCTTTTTGTGGGGATGTAACTGTTGATGTGTTTTCTTCACTAAGCGGCATTGGGCTGGAAAATTTGGAACAAAAATTAGATAGTTGGTATGGCTATGAAAGGAAGACTCTCTAAAGGAAAAAAAGCCCTACACAAATTGGTAGGGCTAAATAATGAGAACACACATAAAAACCATTGATACAGACCGTGATATTTACAAATTGTTCCCGTTCTTCTTAAATAAACATCAACTAAACTAAAATACAAAGCTGCGTTGAGGGGTTATAGCGGTCATTATTAATAGAGTTAAATTTTAGGCAAAAAAAACCCCATTAAAGAATGGGGTAAAACACATAGAGACACACATAAACTGTACATAAGAGGGTAGTTAAAACATAAAGTTCAAAATAAATTTATGTTATTTGATCACTCAACTTAACGATAGTAACTTAGTGGGCTTCATCCCAGTTTTCTCCCACTCCTGCTTCAACAATAAGTGGCACATTAAGCTGCACCGCTTGTTCCATTAACGAAACAATTTTGGTTTGATATTCAGCTAGCTTTTGTTGTTTAATTTCAAAAACAAGTTCGTCATGTACTTGCATGATCATGCGCACGTCATCAAAAGGCAGTGTTGTAATCCACTCATCAACTGCCAACATCGCTTTTTTGATGATGTCTGCTGCAGTACCTTGCATAGGTGCATTAATAGCAGCCCGTTCTGCCCCTTTTCTGCGCATACCATTGCTGGCGTTAATTTCAGGCAGGTATAGTCGTCTACCATAAACGGTTGATACATATCCTTTTTCTTTGGCAATTTGTCTCGTGTCTTCCATATAAGTTAATACTAATGGATAACGTTCAAAATAAAGATCCATATATTTTTGCGCATCGTGACGAGGGATATTAAGTTGTTTAGATAAACCAAAAGCAGACATACCGTAGATTAAACCAAAGTTAATGGCCTTTGCATTTCTGCGTTGTTCAATACTAACCTCTTCTAAAGGTGTATCAAATACTTCCGAAGCGGTAGCAGTATGGATATCTTGTCCAGCTGCAAAAGCCTTCAACAATCCCTTGTCACCTGATAAGTGCGCCATAATCCGCAATTCAATTTGTGAATAATCGGCGGCGACTATTTTATAACCTGTTCTGGCAATAAACGCTTGCCTAACTCGACGCCCTTCTTGGGTGCGGATAGGGATATTTTGAAGATTAGGCTCTGTAGAAGACAATCTACCTGTAGCTGCAATGGCTTGATGATAAGAGGTGTGAACTCTGCCTGTGCGAGCGTTTATCATCTTTGGCAATTTATCTGTATAGGTATTCTTTAATTTACTCAAACCTCGGTATTCCATGAGTAATTTGGGTAATGGATAATTGATGGCTAATTCCTGTAAGACTTCTTCTGCAGTCGATGGTGCTCCTTTAGGTGTTTTCTTCAGAACCGGCAAATCCATCTTCTTATAGAGAATTTCCTGTAATTGTTTCGGTGAACCCAAATTAAATTCTTCACCAGCAAGTGCATGTACTTCTTGTTCTAACTCCAAAATGCGGACTGCTAAGTCTTGGCTTTGTTGTGCAAGTTTTTGGCTATCTATAAGTACACCAAATTGTTCCATTTTTGCCAAAACAGGCGATAAAGGCAGTTCAATTTCCTTAAATACATTCACTAAATCCTTTTCCACACTTAGCTTTAGCCAAAGCACTTTATGTAGTTGTAACGTTATATCCGCATCTTCAGCAGCATAAGGGGCGGCTTTATCTAATGGTATTTGATTGAAGGTAATTTTTTTGGCACCTTTACCAGCAATATCTTCAAAGTGAATAGTGGTTTTATCTAAATATGTTTCTGCCAAACTATCCATATCGTGACGGGTAGCTACACTATTGAGCACATAAGATTCAAGCATTGTATCGAATTCTATACCCTGTAAATTGATATCGTAATTGGCCAGCACATTTTTATCATACTTAAGATGTTGTCCAACTTTTTTTATCTCAGGGTTTTCTAATAGGGGTTTCAGTGAGGCCAGTACTTGTGCTCGATCAAGTTGCTCAGGTGCATCCAGGTAATCATGGGCAACCGGCACGTAAGCGGCTTCTCCAATTGATACAGAAAATGACACGCCCACCAATTCAGCATCCATATAATTTAAGCTGGTGGTTTCGGTATCGAAAGCAAATAAGTCGGCAGCTCTGAGTTTGTCTAACCAAAAGTCAAAATCGGCTTGCGTTAGAATAGTCTGATAATTATTAGAAGTAGATGTATGTTCGTTTAATTCTTGTGGCTCGGTACTTTGAGCTGTCACGCCTTGTTTCATTTTTTGTTGGGTTTCTGTCAATAAACGTTTTAATTCAAACTGACTACTTAATGCAATTAATTTGTCAAAATCTATTTCAGTTGCTTTAATATCTTGAACGCTTTCAGGCAACTCGACGTCTAATCTGATTGTGGCTAATTCGTAGGACAAAGGCAGATGATCGAGGGCATTACGCAGATGTTCTCCAACCTTACCTTTTATATTTCCAGCATTTGCCATGACTTGCTCAAGGGTTCCATATTCACTCAGCCACTTGGCAGCTGTTTTAGGTCCACATTTGTCAACGCCAGGAATATTGTCGACCTTGTCACCCATAAGGGCTAAATAGTCGATGATTTGGTCAGGCCTCACCGAAAATCTTTCTTCTACACCCGCTTCGTCCATTTCTACATTGGTCATGGTATTGATTAGTCGCACATGGGGCGTAACCAGTTGTGCCATATCTTTGTCACCAGTAGAAATGACCGTTTCTATACCTAATTTAGACGCTTGATCAGCGAGTGTACCAATCACATCATCCGCTTCTACACCTTCAACAACTAATAAAGGTAATCCCATGGCTTGAATAATTTCATGCAATGGTGCAATTTGGGTTCTCAGATCATCCGGCATTGGCGGGCGATTGGCTTTGTATTCAGAATACATATCGTTTCGAAAAGTTTTACCCTTAGCATCAAACACCACCACAATGTTTCCATTCGGATAGTCTTTTTGCAGGCTCTTTATCATATTCAACACACCAGTAATTGCACCTGTTGGTTGCCCATAAGATGTGGATAACGCTTGTAAATAAGGTACGTGGTAAGCCCTGAATAAATATGAAGAACCATCTACTAATATTAGAGGGTTAGAGAGTGTTTCTACTTCAGGTGCCATAAGAGGAGTCCATATATTTATTTTAGAATATTGTAAATTTAAGAGAATGTCATAATTGAAGGAATTTATCACTAATCCAAAGATAAATCTGTGGATAAGTATGTAGATAAGGTATTAGACTATTAATTAAATATTAGATGCTGCTACAGTGTGGAAATAAAAATCTTTTACTAAACATGAAGTTATGAGTGACATGTCGATTAAAAAAAGAAACGTATTATAACAACCGTTCTGTGGATAAGATTTTAAATTTAGTGGAGGCCTGATTAAAATCAAGATAGAAGATACACACTTGTTGGACGCTATAACAGAACAATTTTAAATTATTTTAAGTTGCATTTAGAGTTAAATTGTACAAAAAATTATAAGCCTTGATTTACCTAATCTGTAGCCTTGTCAAATAAAAATTCACCTTAATAATTGCACTGAACTTAAGTTTGTGAGCGCTTGCAAACCTAATTATTCATCTTTGGTCTAAGCAAACAGGAATTGTTATTCGCTTTTATCGAAATATTTTCGGTGGCAACGATCTTTCTGTTATCTTGTTAAGTGAAATACGTGGGCACCACTATCTAAGTCTTCTTTTTGAATTAGACTTTTAGTTCGATATTTAGCAAACAATAATGACAATAAAAATAGATAATCCAATGAGTTACTCAAAATTAAGCCTCTTCTCTCTAAATTTGCCGATAATATTATGTGGCAGATCTATTTTGGGTCAAAGCTGAGCCATGCAGTATCGTACTATTATTCGAATTTTAGGACTTCTTGTCGCTTTATTCAGTGTCACCATGATCCCTCCGGCAATTGTGTCAGTCATATTTCAAGATGGCAGCGGCCTGCCGTTTTTATTAGCATTTATTTTGTGTTTAATCACAGGGTTGGCCATCTGGTATCCCAATAGAAGGTTCAGAAATGACTTAAGAGCTAAGGAAGGGTTCTTAATTGTGGTGCTATTTTGGACAGTTTTGGCAAGTTTTGGTGCATTACCATTTCTATTGTTAGAGCAACCACAAATGTCTACTACTGACGCTTTTTTTGAGTCTTTCTCTGGCCTGACAACAACGGGTGCAACCGTTATTGAAGGTATTGATTATTTGCCAAAGGCAATTCAGTATTATCGCCAACAGCTACAATGGCTAGGTGGTATGGGGATCATTGTACTTGCTGTGGCAATTTTACCTATATTGGGTGTGGGTGGTATGCAGTTATATCGCGCAGAAACACCAGGTCCAGTGAAAGACTCCAAGATGACTCCTAGAATAGCTGATACAGCCAAGCATCTCTGGTATATCTATCTATCTCTTACCACTGTTTGTGCTGTAGCATTTTGGGTTGTAGGCATGAATTGGTTTGATGCCATTTGCCATGCATTTTCGACCATAGCGATAGGAGGCTTTAGTAACTATGATGCCAGTTTAGGGCATTTTAACAGTGTCGGAGTGAATATAGTCTGTGTAGTATTTTTATGGATTGCGGCATTGAACTTTGCCCTGCATTATGCGGCAGCTAGCGGGCGTTCTCTCAAGGGATACTTTTATGATCCTGAGTTAAAAGTATTTTTTATGATTCAAATTAGTTTGGTGTTAATTTGTTTTATCGTATTAATTCAATTTAACTGGTTCGCAGATGCAGGGATAGCTTTTGATCAAGCCTTAATTCAGTCTGTATCTATTAGTACAACAGCCGGTTTTACCACAACAGACTTCTCAAATTGGCCGGCGTTTTTGCCGATTATGCTAATTTTCTCAAGCTTTATTGGTGGATGTGCAGGCTCAACTGGGGGCGGCTTGAAAGTTATTCGGGTCCTATTGCTATATTTACAAGGCAAAAGAGAAGTTGATCGTTTAATCCACCCTAAAGCGGTTTACTCTGTAAAATTAGGTGATCGGGCGCTGCCAGACAGAGTTGTCGAAGCTGTGTGGGGATTCTTTTCTGCCTATGCCATGATTTTTGTGATAATTATGGTCGGCCTAATCGCGACAGGCATGGATGACGTGACAGCGTTTAGCGCTACCGCTGCGACACTTAATAACTTAGGCCCTGGATTAGGTGAAGTGGCTGCTACTTACGCAGATGTATCGGATAGTGGTAAATGGTTGCTAATAGTAGCTATGCTATTTGGTCGATTAGAAGTATTTTCATTGTTAGTGTTATTTTCTCCTACTTTTTGGCGCAGCTAAAAAAACATAAAATATCAAATTCTTCTTATATTTTGTATCTAAACGATTTCAATCTGACTGTTTTTGACTAATATATAAGCAGAGCTGTGTGATATTCATACAAAAATCAGCAGTGTTTAAAATCAGGTAATATTAAATTAAAAGGAATTGTATTTATGCCGAGTCTAAATTCAGTCTATTTTACTACCTCAACCAAACTTAAAGCAAAAGCCTGTTTTTGGCGATTTTTAGCTATTGTTTTTATGGCATTTACTGTCAATACGTCAATTGCAAATGAATTTGATGATGATGAAGACGAACCAATAATCATTTACTTAACTAAAATTCGAGATGCAGAGGGTAATTATCTTGCTGATGTCACAAAGGCGGTTGCAAGATCTTTGTCAAAATCTGGAGAGTTCAAAGTAAAGCGTTACAGAAAAAAGTCGTATAAATCAGGACCTGTAATTACGGTGAAATCTCCCGAATTAGTTTTTACCGCATATAAAGATGGCATGAGTGCTAAAGAAATGGCTACAGCGGGTTTGGCACTTGTATCTGACGTTGGTGATTTATTTGGGTTTGGAAAAGAAGCCGAAAAAGCACGAGAAACAAATGATAAATTAAATGGCCCAGATGGCTTGTTAGCGAAAATGTCCGATGATGAAGCTCTACTAGTAAAAATGAAAATAGAAGTCGTTGTGGAAGATCGTGATACGGGTGATCAAGCAAGTAGGACAATAAATTCTGAAAATGTATTTGAAAATAAGAACGTTTTTAAATCGAAAGAAATAGATCTTATGCAGGATGAAATTTTAATTGCGGTTAAAAAAACTATGGTCGAATTTATTGAAGATTCAATGGAATAAATTTGGGTATATGAAGAGTCGTTTAATTGACAGCAATGATGTTGCTAGGCATAAGGGAACTGTCATGTAAATCAACACGGGTTCTTCATCAGAAAAAATTACTCAATAGGTTCCTGGCTTTGTTGTATTGAGTAATTGTTTTGTTATCCAAAAAAGAAGGCGCTTGGCTGGAATAATTTCTCTACATGACCAATAAACTTCTTATCAACTAGGAAAAGAATGACATGATCGTTGGCTTCAATTTTGGTGTCGCCGTGGGCAATGATGACTTCTTCGCTGCGCACTATGGCACCAATAGTGGTACCTGGGGGAAGTTTTATTTCGCGGATTTCTCGTCCTACTACCTTGGAAGTGTTGCGATCTCCATGGGCAATAGCCTCTATGGCTTCTGCAGCGCCTCTTCTAAGTGAGTAAACGTTTACTATGTCCCCTCGTCTTATATGCGTTAGAAGTGCAGAGATAGTGGCCTGTTGTGGAGAGAAAGCAATATCAATTTCACCGCCTTGAACTAAATCCACATAAGCCCCACGTTGAATAAGTACCATAGCCTTTTGAGCACCAAGCCGCTTGGCTAACATGGCTGACATAATGTTGGCTTCGTCATCGTTGGTGACGGCGATAAAAGCATCAACTTGTTCGACATTTTCTTCAGTTAACAACTCGTGATCGGAAGCGTCACCGGCAAATACAATTGTCTTATCTAGATGTGCGGACAGATATTTGGCTCTTTCGGGGTTGAATTCTATTAATTTTACATTGTGATTGTGCTCTAGCATTTTGGCTAGACCAGCGCCTATTAACCCTCCTCCTGCAATCATGATCCGCTTGTAACTTGATTCTAACTTTTGTAGCTCACTCATTACTGCACGAATGTGTTTAGTCGCAGCTATAAAAAACACTTCATCATCCGCTTCAATGATGGTTGTGCCAAGGGGACGTATTGGCTTGCCTCGCCTATAAATAGCAGCAACACGAGTTTCTACGTTAGGGATATGTTCTTTGAGGGTAGAAAGAGCATGGCCTACCAACAATCCGCCGTAATAGGCTTTGACCGCCACTAGGCTGGCTTTGCCATCGGCAAATTCAACCACTTGTAAGGCACCAGGGTAATCAATCAGGCGTTTTATCGCCTTTGTAACCAACTGCTCTGGGGCAATTAGATGATCGACCGGCACGTCTTGATGCTTAAATAATTGTTCTTGGTAAATAATGTACTGTTCGGAGCGTACGCGAGCAATTTTGGTCGGTGTTTTGAATAAGCTATAGGCAACCTGACAGGCCATCATATTGCTTTCATCACTGCTGGTTACTGCAATTAGCATGTCGGCATCTTCTGCCCCTGCTTTTTTTAGTACATCGGGATGAGATCCCATTCCAGCAACAACCTGAAGATCTAACCTGTCTTGCAGATGCCTTAGTGTATCCGGATTGGAATCGATGACGGTGATTTCATTTTTTTCACCGACCAAGTTTTCAGCTAAAGTGGCACCAACTTGACCCGCGCCAAGGATAATTATCTTCATTAGTGAACTTTGAACCTTATTATTATTATTATTGGGACTTTAGCAGTCTGGCATAATAGAAACCATCCATTTGTTGATCTCCAGGCAAAATCTGCTTACCTGGTTTATCGGCTGAATCGTTGTAAAAAGTATTATCTAACAATGCGTTAGGGGTTCTGGATAAAAAATGACTTATTTGTAAATGGTTTTCTTCGGGTAAAACAGAACAAGTCGCATAAAGCATGGTTCCACCCGGCTTAACAAGTGACCATATGGCATCCAATATTTGTTTTTGTAGGTCTACTAGAGCATCAATGTCTTTGGCTTTACGCAACCACTTTATATCAGGGTGCCGGCGAATAATACCAGTAGCAGAGCAGGGCGCATCAAGCAATACGCGATCGAACAGCTGACCATCCCACCATTTTTCGGGGGTACTAGCATCACCCATTACAATGTTCGCTTTGTGGTCTAGTCTGATTAAATTTTCTGTTATTTTTGCAGCACGTTTTTCATTTATTTCTAAAGCCACAATTTTTGCGATATTCGGTTGAAATTCAATTATATGACAGGTTTTACCACCAGGCGCAGCGCAGCAATCTAAAATAGACTCATCTTGTTCGGGCTGAAGGTAATAAGCGGCGAGCTGTGCGGCGCCATCTTGCACTGCAAACCATCCCAAATCAAAACCGGGTAAACTAGTGACGTCATAACCTTTTGATAATATAAAAGCGTCAGGATGCTCGGGGGATAAAGTATATTCGATATCGACATTTTCTAGGGCTTCCACAAAATCTGCATGAGACACCTTGCGAGTGTTGACTCTTAGCCAGATTGGCGCTTTTATCTGCATGTTAGCCACTAAATCAGCAAAATTATCTTGATATTCGGCTTCAAGCTTTTTATATAACCATTTGGGCAGGCCTGATGCTATTTGCTTATTAGGTGCTTCTTGTACAGCCATTTCCTCTCTAATAAATGTACGTAATATGGCATTGACTAAGCCTTTCATTGCGAGGGTATTAAGTGGCTGGCAAGCGGCGACTGTTTCTGACACTGCAGCATGCTGACTGACTCTGCTAAAAGCTAATTGATAAAACCCTAACATAATTAATTGTTCAACAATCTTGAAGCGGTTTTTTAATGGTTTATCGAGTAGTTGCCTGAGCCAAAATTGCAAAATAGGTAAATTACGTAAAACCCCGTAGACCATCTCTTGTAACCATGCTTTATCTTGTTCTTTATGGGGTAGTTGGGCAAGAGGTAAACATTCCCTTGCAGATTGTCCTTCTTCTAGTATTTGATGGAGTACCTTAGCGGCATCAGCACGTAAATTGAATGGGTTAACATGTCCGAAATGGTTGCCTTTTGATTTAGGCTTCATAAATAGTCGCTCATGTTAGTGACGCACCTACAGCAAACCAATCTGCTCTTCCGTTTAACACGGCGGAGGCTAACATTGGCTTCTTGCCGGGAAGTTGAAGCTTAGTTATTAGTAAACAATCGTTACCTGTTGCTACCAAAATACCTTGTTTATCTGATTTAACAATTTGTCCTGCGGGAATATCCTGATCTTCGCTTTTGATAACTACAGATGAATACACTTTTATATTGGCGTTGTTAAGGGGGAAAAATGCAACAGGCCAAGGATTAAACGCCCGGATATTTCTTTCAAGTTGTTCAGCAGGCAAGCTCCAATCAATTTTCGCTTCTTCTTTAGACAGCTTTTTTGCATAACTGGATAGTTTATTATCTTGGATCTGAGGCTGTATTTCAGTCAGTGTTGCCAGAGTATCAAGCAATGCCTTAGGACCAATTTCCGCTAATTTTTGATACAAGCTATCACTGGTGTCTTCATCATCAATGGCGAGTGAATATTTTAACAACATAGCGCCGGTGTCTAAACCTTCATCCATTTGCATAACAGTCACACCTGTCTCAGCATCTCCTGCCCATATTGCCCGTTGGATCGGGGCCGCACCTCGCCACTTTGGTAATAAAGAGCCATGCACGTTGAGGCAGCCTAGTTTTGGGGTGTTCAACACAGAGGCGGGTAAAATCAAGCCATAAGCTACCACTATCATGACATCTGCTTGTAATTCAGCTAAGGCAAGTTGTGCTTCTGCTGTTTTCAAGGATTGTGGTTGAAATACTGGGATAGCCTGTTCAACAGCCAACTGTTTTACTGAGCTGGCTTGCAATTTTTTACCTCGACCAGCGGGGCGGTCTGGTTGGCTATAAACGGCAATAACATCATGTTCGGAGTTAATTAGTGCTTGCAAATGCAATGCTGCAAATTCAGGCGTGCCAGCAAATACTATTTTTAAAGGCTTAGTCAAGTGTGTTTAGCCCCTTGCCGCAAGTCGGGCTTCTTTTTCTAACTTGGTTTTAATTCTCTGGCGTTTAAGTGGAGATAAATAATCCACGAATAATTTGCCTTTTAGGTGATCTAACTCATGCTGAATACAAATCGCTAGCAACCCATCGGCATCTAAAGTGAAAGGTTCGCCTGTTTTATCAAGTGCAGAAACTGTGATTTTTTCTGCTCTCTCAACTTGTGCATAATTATTGGGTACTGATAGACAACCCTCTTCACTGATAGTTTTACCTTCACTATGAGTGATTTCAGGGTTAATAAAAACCATAGGAGCATCTTGATTTTCTGACACATCCATTACTACTAAACGCTTATGAATGTCGACTTGGGTTGCTGCTAAACCAATACCATTTTCCTCACGCATGGTGTCGAACATATCGCTGATCAGCACGGTAATAGATTTGTCAACTTTCTCAATTTTTTTTGCTACTGTGCGCAATCTCTCATCTGGAAAGCGCAATACATCTAATTTTGCCATTGTATTCTTCAACTATAATGAATCTTGGACTCAGGAACTAATGTAACCAATAGTAACTTTACGCTACAGTGTGAGAGTTAGTATTGGTGTGTATTATTTACTATACGATCAAATAGAATTGACTATTTAATACGTGTCAAGCTGCGCTATTCTAGCGTAAATCGATCCAAAACATAATAGTCACTGCATCAAGGTGTATATAAAAATGATGAGCAAGAAATTAATTAGGTTGCTGGTACTGTTGGTGCTCATGCCAGTATATAGCTACGCAGACAGCATTTTAGTCAAAGACACCGCTCCTAAGGTTTATGTGGTAGAAAAAGGTGATACTTTGTGGGATATATCCAATATGTATTTGGATAAGCCTTGGCAATGGCCAGAGCTTTGGCGCACCAACATACATATCACTAATCCTCATCTAATTTATCCTGGTGATGAATTACGTTTGGCTAAGAATGAAAAGGGAGAAACTGTTCTTGAGGTAGTGAGAGATTCAGTCAAGCCTCAAATAAAGCTTTCCCCAGAAGGAGCCAAATCATTCAAAACCTTAGATGCTATACCAGCGTTACCATGGAAAATCATCAAACCTTATATTGAAAACGAGATGATTATGTCGCAACAAGCTTACGATCGTCATCCATATATTCTAGGTGATCAAGAGGGAGCTGTGCGCTATGCAACAGATAACTTGGTGCTTGGGAAGGCCGCTCGTCGCAGTAAAGAGGACCTAAACATCGTTAGAAAGCAAAATGAGCTGCTTGACATGGACGGTAACTTTATCGGTTTGCAAATACGTCATTTAGCCAAAGCTAAGCTAGTGGATGCTGATTTAGGCAATCAAACACTCATTAAAATATTAGAAGCCAAATTAGAGATTAAACGTGGTGATAAAATCATTCCGGCTGTTAAAAATGAGCCGGATGAAATCTTGCTCAGGGCTGCAGAAAATCAGACTGGCTATATTATTGATGACTTAGAGCAACATAACTTATTGGGTAAATATAATGTGGTAGTGCTGGATATTGGGTCTGATCAGATTTCAGCTGGAACCGTAATGGGTATCTATAGTCAGGGACCAAGAATAATTGACGGCAAGCAGCCCAAGTATGAAGGTGAAACTGACATGATCCGCAGCGCTTTTAATCAGGGTGATGAAATTAGTCAACCCGCTTTAAAGGTTGGTGAAGTGGTTGTATTTAAAGCTTTTGATACAGCAAGTTATGCACTTATTACTAAATCAGCTAAAGTCATAAAGAGAGGGATGATAGTAGCTAAGCCCTAATTAACTTGGGTTAGGACTAGTCTAGGGAGCAAAAATGCAACAGGATGTTGAGTTAGATAATAGGGCAAGTGACGAACTGGAAAATTGGTTGAAGTTGGTGCAGATCCCTAATTTTTCGGTCGTTAGCTTACAAAAGTTAAAGAAAAAATTTGATGTTCAGTTGTCTGATCTATGGATTGCATCAAAAGCCTCACTAAAGGAAATAGGATTTAATAACCAGCAAGTTGAAGTTATATTGCATCCTAATATGAGTACCATTGACGCAAGTTTGGCATGGCTCAATGCTGTAAATAATCGTTTTTTATTGTACTTCGATCATCCTTGTTATCCAGACTTACTTAAGCAGATAGCCAGTCCACCCCCACTTTTATATGGCTACGGCAATCCCCAGCATTTAAACAGCTACCAAATCGCGATGGTGGGGAGTAGAACCCCAAGCCCACAAGGAAAAGAAAACGCAAGGTTTTTTGCTAGCCGTTTAAGTAAGTGTGGTTGGACTATTACTAGTGGCTTAGCCCTTGGTATTGATGGATTATCCCATCAAAGCGCAGTATTAGGAGGATCCGCTACTATAGCTGTATTGGGTACCGCTATTGATAAAATGTATCCGCGGCGTCATATCAAGTTAGCGGAGCAAATTTTGCAAAGTGATGGTGTGATTATTTCTGAGTTTGCACCCAATACGCCGGGGCGACCAGAGTATTTTCCAAGGCGAAACCGTATTATTAGTGGTTTGTCTGTGGGCACTATTATTGTTGAAGCAGCAATAAGGAGTGGCTCACTCATTACAGCTAGATGTGCTTTAGAACAAAACAGAGAGGTATTTGCTGTGCCGGGAAGTATTCACAACCCCATGTCAGCAGGATGTCATCATTTGATCCAACAAGGGGCAAAGTTGGTGACATGTGCAGAAGATATTAATGAGGAGTTTCAGCACCTTATTTTGCCAACTTTTAGGGAAAAAGTGGATAAATTGGAAAAAAACATGTCACAAAGCTTGGCTTCAGACAAATTGTTAGATAGTGTAGATTTTGAAGTAACCCCACTAGATTTAGTGGCTCAGCGTAGCGGCATAGAAGTAGCAGATGTAATGTCACAATTATTAGAATATGAATTACGCGGTTTAGTGACTGCTGTTTCTGGTGGTTACATTAAATTGGGGGAAAAATAGTATGTTCGATATCCTCATGTATTTATTTGAAAACTTTATTCACAGTGAAACTGAAATACGTGTTGATCAAGACGAGCTGACAGAAGAGTTAGTACGAGCCGGTTTTCATCACGACGAAATATACAAAGCGCTGGCTTGGCTAGAAAAACTTGCTGCATTGCAAGAGACTGACATCAAGCCTTATTTATCTAAAGGGCCCACTTCCTTTGTCACGCGTGTGTATACGCTAGATGAAGAATTACGTTTGGATGTCCAGTGCCGCGGTTTTCTAATGTTCCTCGAACAAATCAATGTTCTGGACTCCTGTACTCGAGAAATGGTGATTGATCGAGTGATGGAAATTGACTCAAAAGAGTTTTGTTTAGAGGACATGAAATGGGTGGTGTTGATGGTACTGTTTAATGTACCAGGAAAAGAAAATGCTTATGCTCAGATGGAAGACTTATTGTTTGAAGAGCAAGAAGGGCCGCTTCACTGATTGTTTTTTATCTCTGGATAGCAATAGTGACCTATTAAATGTCTAAGATTGATCACTCTCTTTTTTCAGCCAGTGCGTCTGAGCAAGCCTTCGGTCCTTGTCCAAAATGTGATGCCAAATTAAACGTCAGACGAGGTAAGACCGGTGCTTTTATTGGTTGTAGCCATTATCCAGAATGTGACTTTTCAAAACCTCTTCACGAATACGAAAATGCTGAGATCAAAACCATTGAAGGTTCTGCCTGTCCGTTGTGTCAATCTCAATTAGTCATTAAGAAAGGGCGCTTTGGTTTGTTTATTGGCTGTAGTGATTTTCCTGAATGTGATTATATTGAGTCGAACTCCAACAGCGAAGATACGCAATTAACCTGTCCCACGTGTAAAAAAGGAAATATGACTAAGCGAGCTAATAAGTTTGGCAAGTCATTTTATGCATGTGATAATTACCCCAAATGTAAGTACTTATTGAATTTACCTCCAGTTGATCACCCATGCCCAGAATGCCATTGGCCGATTATGCAAGAGAAGAAAGGAAGCATTGCAGTTGAATTGTTATGCCCACAGAAACAATGCCAATGTAAAATTCTAAAACCTTAATACCGCATATTGAAGATCTGTTTTATATGGCGTTTCAGAATGATATAACTAAGTTGAAATGAACAAAAAAGTAACTGATTTAGGACCATATGAAACTGTTATCAACTATTAAAGACGCAGATCTGATTATTCAAATTTTGCAGCAGGGGAGATTGATTGCCTATCCAACTGAAGCTGTAATTGGACTTGGATGTGATCCAGACAATGAGGATGCTGTGCATAATCTATTGGCCTTGAAAAAACGGTCGGTTGATAAAGGTTTGATCTTAGTTGCTAAAACTTACTCACAATTATTACCCTATGTTGATGATGCAAAGATCCCCATGTATATGCGCACTGAAATCTTTTCTAGCTGGCCGGGCCCAGTGACTTGGTTATTGCCTGCTGCTAAACAAGCTCCCAAGTGGCTTACTGGTGATAGCAATTTTATTGCGGTGCGGGTAAGCCAACACCCTGTTGTAGGGCAATTATGTGAGTTATTTGGTAAACCTTTAATATCCACCAGTGCTAATGTGTCTGGTGGGCAATCCGCCATAAATGCGCAACAATTATATCAACAATTCGATAAGTCCTTATTGCTAGTAGACGGTACTTTAGGTGGGGCAAATAAACCTAGCCAAATCCGTCATGGGATTTCTGGTCAAACCATAAGAGACAATTAGTTAGATGACAGCCGATACAGTGCCAGATATAGAAAAAGTTAAACAGTATCTACTTAAGCTACAAGATAATATTTGCCAAACCCTAGAGTTAGTTGATGGCAAAGGAAGTTTTGTCGAAGATAATTGGCAACGAGAACTAGGAGGGGGCGGTCGCACTCGAGTGTTAACAGGCGGTAATGTCATCGAACAAGGAGGCGTTAACTTCTCTCATGTTTTTGGAGGCGAATTACCCGCATCAGCCACCGCTGCTCGTCCTGAACTGGCGGGTAGGAGCTTTCAAGCGGTAGGAGTGTCTTTGGTTATTCATCCTCATAACCCTTTTGTGCCAACGACTCATGCAAATGTGCGCTTTTTTATTGCCGAAAAACCTGGTGAAGAGCCTGTGTGGTGGTTTGGTGGCGGTTTTGATCTCACCCCTTTTTATCCATTCCATGAGGATGTTGTACATTGGCATACAGTTGCCAATAAGCTTTGTAAACCTTTTGGAGACAATGTATATCCAGAATACAAAAAGTGGTGTGACGATTATTTTTATTTAAAACATCGGGATGAGACCCGCGGAGTAGGTGGGCTATTTTTTGATGATTTAAATAAACAGGGTTTTGAGAAAAGCTTCAAGTTTATGCAGGCTGTTGGCAATGGGTTTCTAGATGCTTATGTACCTATAATGGAAAAGCGCAAAGATATTAGTTTTGGTGAATCAGAGCGTGACTTTCAACTATACAGACGAGGTCGCTACGTAGAATTTAATTTGGTTTACGACCGCGGCACCCTCTTTGGATTACAAACCGGCGGTCGTACTGAGTCAATATTGATGTCTATGCCACCTCTTGTTCGATGGGAATATAGTTACGAACCAGAGCCTGAAAGTAAAGAAGCTGATTTATATGCTAATTACTTACATCCTAGGGACTGGTTATCTTGAATAAATATACGGTTTTCGGTAACCCAATTGCACAAAGTAAGTCACCTTCTATTCACCAAATGTTTGCTGAACAATTCGGACTAACGATTGAATACGATCGTACCTTTGCAACGAAAGAGGACTTTATCCCTGCCTTGACGGATTTTTTCTTTGATGCCCAAGCTAGGGGTTGCAATGTAACCTCACCGTTTAAGGAGCAAGTGGCTAAGTGGGTTAATGATTTGTCTGCTGCTGCAAAGATTGCTGGAGCAGTCAATACAGTGATTAAAAAAGAAGATGGTACTTTTTTAGGTGATACCACTGATGGCCCTGGTTTAGTACAAGATCTGCTGCGCTTAGGTGTGCAAATTAAAGATGCTCGAATTTTATTGTTAGGTGCTGGTGGTGCCGCTAGGGGAGTACTGCAATCCATCTTGGCGTTAGAGCCGGCATTTTTGATGATAGCTAACCGAACAGAAGAAAAAGCTAAACAGTTAGCTTTATTGATACCTAGGGATAACTTTGTTGGTGTTGGCCTTAATCAGTTAATTGAGGTTCAGCAACCCTTCGATCTAATCATTAATTCTACTTCTGCCAGTTTGACTGGAGAGTTACCTGCTATTCCTGAATCTTTAATTAGTAGCTGTTCTTGTGTATACGATATGAGCTATGCCGATAAACCAACGGTCTTTCTGCAACACGCCAAAGAGTTAGGAGTATTAGACACTTTTGATGGTTTAGGTATGTTAGTGGGGCAGGCGGCAGAAAGTTTCTATTTGTGGACTGGGTATCGACCAGATGTTGTGCCTGTAATACATGCTTTAAGAAGTAGCCTATGAATCAAGCCATCCAAGTTTTAGATGGTTGCACATACATAAAATCAAAAAACGCGCTTAAAGTGGTTATTATGGCCTCGGGACAAATGTTAGCTTGTTATATTGGCGGGTCAGATAAAGAAAGCTTAATTACACTCTACAATACTAAACAGTTTGAAATAGAAGAAATAATTGAAGAAAACCTTAAACTAGAAAAATTCAATTCAGACGGTGAGTTATGGCTCACCGTCGAAGAGGTTTCTGTTTACTGAGGCTACTTAGATTCCTCAATGTATTCATCTTTAAGTTTTATGTAGTTTAGGGCGGACTGTTTCAAAAATGCTATTTCGCTGTCTTTTAGCGGTCTAGCTTGTTTAGCTGGATTACCTTTATATAAAAAGCCACTTTTGAGAATCTTATTAGGTGGTACTAATGTCCCAGCTCCAATAAATACATCATCCTCTACTATTGCACCATCCATAATAATAGCGCCCATACCCACTAGTATCCGATTTCCCAAAGTACACCCATGCAGCATACATTTATGGCCTACTGTTACATCTGCACCTATAACAAGTGGAAAACCAAGTGGGTTGGCATGATTAATTCGACTGACATGTAATACTGTTCCGTCTTGTATATTGGTTCTAGCACCTATCTCTATATAGTTAACGTCACCTCTGGCTGCAACAAGTGGCCAAATACTCACATGTTCAGCACATTTAACGTCCCCAACTAATACAGATGAAGCATCTATGTAACAATGCTCTGCTAAGGCAGGGAACTTACCTTTATAACTTCGAATGGCCATGATAGTTCCTGATTTAAGTGTATGTGATACATCATATCAAAAAAAAATGACTATTTATCACCTCAAATTGTCCCATAAATGTACATGTCGATGGCTTTTTGCGCACTTAAACACTAATTTGAAATTAAGGGTTGCATAGGAATGTGTTCTCTCTATAATGCGCCCTCGCTTCAAGGGAGACCACTTAGGACTCTCGCAACGAAAGAGGTTTTACCGATTTGTTGC
>Ga0115567_10000140_pt1 | contig 70296 bp, 74 predicted proteins | sample COGITO_mtgs_1204_2_FD_88679 | JGI IMG/M metagenome (GOLD analysis project Ga0115567, IMG submission 88679) | Pelagic marine microbial communities from North Sea - COGITO_mtgs_120412 | ecosystem: Environmental > Aquatic > Marine > Epipelagic | place: Germany:Helgoland, sampling site Kabeltonne...
CTACTTTTTTATTTGTGTAGTTTTTATCTTAAGTAAATAATGTGGTTTAAATGTACTTAGTCAGCCATGTCTTACGGTGCAAATCACAGACTCCGTGTTCTTTGATTGCTTTGATATGCGCCACTGTTCCATACCCTTTATGTTGTCCAAAATTGTATTCAGGATATTGTATTCCGTATTCCTCCATTACCTCATCACGAGCAACCTTTGCAATTACTGACGCCAACGAAATCGCAAATATTTTTCCGTCGCCTCCGATTACGGTCTTTTGTTTGTAGTATGTTGCTGGAGCCTTCAACGAACCATCAAGAAATATATAATCTATCGAGGTGAGTCCATCTTTTGCAGCAATCAATAAAGTCCTATTAATTGCATCCTGTAAACAGACACTGATTCCTTTCTTATCTATTTTTTCAGCTGAACCATACTGAACAGTATAGTTAATCAATCCTTCATCCTGCAAATCTTGTGCTGTTTTTGCAAATTTCCTTCGTTTATTAACGTGCACTTTTTTTGAGTCATTCATTCCGTCAAAATATGTGGCAATTTTTTTTTGATCTTGTGCTTTGTACCATACGGCACACACAGCAACCGGACCAGCAACAGGTCCTCTCCCCACTTCGTCAATACCTACAATCATACCCTCTGATCGCAATGCTTTGTCGAGTGTACTCTTGTAAGGTATTTGTTTACGTTTCATTGTTATATATTCTAACAGCTAGCGGTATTAAAAAATTCTGTGTGCAGAAAAGTAGCCTCCACAGAACCGCAGGTTCGAGGACGGGCTACTTTTCTGCACACAGAATTTGTTTCAGACTACTAGTATAGCTTCTTCCAAAACCCAAATGGTCCGTATTTCACATACTTTCCAATCTTGGTTCTGTGTATCGAAAAAGCTAATCCCTCATACCCCATCATATTGGCAATCTCCCGAGCTAAAGTTCTCATGTAAGTACCAGAACTGCAAATACACGTACATTTTAGAATGTAGATTTTTTGATCTTCTGATATTGACGATTCCAATTCTTTATATCGAGTACGTATTTCTGAGCGCCGGAAATCATTACCTAATGCTTTTGTATGTTCTGTCACAGGTTTAATAGATTCAATTTTCTGAGACATTAGAGAAAATAATTTAAATTTTGGGATTTCTTTTGTACTTTTGTGAGTCAATGAATAAATTTCAATATCTTTTTTAGGAATTTCGATTTCATGTAAACGACCCTCCAGTGCATATTTAAAAAGCGGAGTTCCATTAACTGTTTTTGATGAAAAAGCTGGATATGCCATGCTTCTTTTCCCTGCAAGATTTTTGATTACTTTAGTAATTGCATGTGTGTTTGGCATCTCCGCCGGAAACGTATTATGGGTATCAGCAATTCCAAGCACATCTCTAGTGTCTGTGCTGAATCCAAGTAGTACCTCAAATTCATATTCTTTATCCAATCCTTGATATTTTTTTTGTTTTTTACACTCTTCTCCAACCAAAACTAAAAGTTTACCCGAAGCTAACGGATCAAGACGCCCCGCATACGACATAGGAACTGCCGCATAGGTGTGGTTTTCTTTTTTAAAGTTTTCCAATACTTCAAGTGGTGTTTCACCAACTTGTTTATTGAGTAGTAGGTATTTCGGTAATTTCATCGGGTATTTCTTTACTATAAGGAATTATAGACACAAGATTTACCTGTTCAATATTCACAGGTACTTTTATCATAACCTTTTTAAAACTGTCTTGTGGACGGAATTCCACAGCCTGCACGAGTCCTGTCACATACAAGTTATATCCGGGTAATGTTACAGTAGCGCCCACTTCAACTTGAAAATCTCGTGGAGCATCAATGCGTATTGTTCCTCCTCCTTGTCCTGTTGCAACAAAAACTGATTTATTCAGAACCATTTGTGTTTCTTTTCCTGGAGCTGAGTATAAAATTATCTTTGAACCTGTTGTCGTTGTTCTATTCACTTGTCCTAATGCCACGTAATCTGAATACATGGCCAAGTCACCTACTTCAATCCCGTTTTCTGTACCAGCATCAGTAGTGTACACATCATACGGACTGAAAGGTGGTTTAGTAATAACACCAGCAAGCACTTTTTGAACTGGTTCCCCTCTTCCCAACTCAGCTAATAATTGATTATTCCTTTCAATCAAAGCAATTTGTACTTGCCTATCAACCGTTTGTTTATCGAGCTCATTTTGTAATTGTTCATTTTTTATAATCAACGCTTCTTTATCTCCAATCACTGCACCAAATAACGAGCCTAAACCTTCGGTGGCATTTACCACTCCTGAACTTGCTTTAGTAAACGTTCCTCCGAATAAAGAAAAAACAAAAATACAGGATGCAATAAAAAAAATAACTCCAAATATCTTAAGTCCTAAGTTCTTTCTTTGTTGTCTTTTTTTACTGAATAATTGGTAACTCATTGTCGTATGATACTAATGTCTCTTCGTAATCATCTAAGTTTTCTAAGATAACTCCGGTACCTCGTGCTACAGCCGTCAATGGATCTGCAACAATATGAACAGGTACTTTTACGGCATCCGAAATATATTTATCAATACCTTCAATCAACGCTCCACCACCAGAAAGATAAATTCCCGATCCAATAGTGTCAGATAAAATCTCTGGCGGAGTTGTCTCTATCACTGCTTTTATAGAATCTAGTAATGTGTCAATTGAATTTTGCATGGCTGTTCTGATGTCTTTGTCAGTCACCGTCATTTCTTTTGGAAGTCCTGTAATCAAATCTCGTCCTCGCATCTTTCCTTGCTTCTCTTCTTGTTTCTCAATAATACGACCAACAGACATTTTCAAATCTTCTGCTGTTTTTTCTCCAATTAATACCTTATACGTATCGCGCATATAAATAATAATATCTTGGTTGAATTTGTCTCCTGCAATTTTAATATTTTTTGAATTAACAATTCCTCCCAATGAAATCACCGCTATGTCAGTCGTTCCTCCACCTATATCGATAATAATAGTTCCTTTTGCTGCTTTGACGGGGAGTCTGTCTCCAATTGCTGCTGCCATCGGCTCTTCAATAATAAATACTTCGCGAGCACCCGCGTCTGTTGCTGCGTCACGCACTGCTCGGGTCTCAACATTGGTGATTCCAGAAGGTACACCCACAATAACGCGCGGTCCAAGTAGTTTTGGGTATTCCTTTTCTGCTTTGTTAATTAAATAAGCAATCATCTCAGCAGCCACTTCAAAGTTTGAAATTACTCCATCTGTGATTGGTCGTTCCGCTGTTATGTGAGAAGGTGTACGTCCAAGCATTTCTTTTGCAGCTGAACCTACAGCAACAACTCGGCTGGTTTTCTTATTAAGAGCAACAACAGATGGCTCGTCAATTACCACTCCTTTTCCTGCCAAATACACCAACGTGTTTGCCGTACCCAAATCGATTCCTATGTCGTTTGAGACAATTCGAAATAATTTATTTTTTATTTTTTTAAATCGGGACGGAGATTTCATATTGATAACAATAGTAGCAAGAATAGAGATTTATTTCCAACTAAATAAAAAAAGCGCCCACGTAAGGGCGCCTGTTTTTTTAATAATGTTAATCCTGAAATAAGCTTTGAAGCACAAGTCTATTTCGAGATTGTGCGAAAGCTCTTCCATACTCGGGATTTGCAAGAAACACTTTCCTGCCCAGGTTGTACGACTTTTCATAGCGTCTAAATTCTCTGGGCAAAGGTTTGCCAGAAAGGCCTATAGTTGTTGCCTGATATCGACAACCAATTCCCAACAGAAATTCTAATATTATTTCGATTAGCCTCATTACACTCTCCTTTTCTCTACTTTTTTTAGAATACTGAAATAATATAAATATGTCAAATAAGTAATTCCATACCAACCTTTGCTATAATCAAAAAATGTCATTTACGCATCTACACGTACACTCTCACTATTCCCTGCTTAATGCGCTTCCTAAAATTCCTGATTTAATTAAACGGGCAAAGAAGAACGGGCAAGCTGCGCTTGCCCTCACTGACGATTCAAACCTATACGGTGCTGTTGAGTTTTATAAAACCTGTAACAAAGAAGGTATCAAGCCAATCATTGGTGTTGATTTTTACGTAGCAACAAGAACGCGTCATGATAAAGTTTCTGGAATTGATAACCGTCGTTATCGACTTGTTTTACTTGCAAAAAATACTAATGGATATCAAAACTTGATGCGCCTCGTATCACAAGCTTATACAGAAGGATTCTATTATAAAGCTCGAATTGATCGAGAACTATTACAAGAATTCAAAGATGATTTAGTGTGTATTATTCCTCAATTTTCAGGAGAAACCTCAGCGCACCTAAAACTTAACAACAAAGAACGTGCAGACGAAGCGTTTAATTTTTATCACGAACTATTTGGTGATGATTTATACCTCGAAGTCTTACATCAGCCTGGTATTGAAGGACAAACCGAACTGCGAGAAAAAATAGTTACCTTTGCAAAAGAAAAACAAGTCAAATTGGTGGCTACCGGAGACACCTACTATCTTGACGTTGATGACAAAGCAGCTCGTGAAGTATTGGTTGACGTAGGAAACATAAAGATGGGTGGTGGATTTCACAATGAAGCTGAAGATTTTTCATTTCAAAAACCATCAGATTTGAAAAAAGAATTTAAAGATATTCCCGAAGCTATTTCTAATACTCAAGAAATTGTTGATAAATGTAATGTAGAAATTGAACTAGGAGTCTGGACGTTTCCAAACTTTATACTCGATGAAGGTGAAACAGCAGAAAGCCAATTACTGAAAGCAGCACTGGTTGGTTTTGAAACGCGTAGACTGAATCAAACACCTGAATACAAAAAACGTCTTGCGTACGAGCTGGAGGTTATTAAGAACAAAGGATACTCAACGTATTTTTTGGTGGTGTCTGACCTGTTCCGCGCAGCCAAAGAGCGAGACATTGAAACAAATACTCGAGGTTCGGCTGCTGGTTGTCTTACTTCGTATTTGATTGGAATTACCAATATTGATCCGATTGAGTACAAATTACCTTTTGAACGTTTTTTGAATCCTGAACGTCCTTCCCCGCCCGATGTTGATATGGATATTGCGGACGACAAGCGAGATGAGTTGATTGCGTATACGCGAGAAAAATATGGAGCTGATAAAGTGGCACAGATTGGTACGTTCGGTACGATGGCGGCACGCGGCGCGTGCCGCGACGCGGCACGCGCCATGGGATACCCCTATCAAAAAGGAGACCAAATATCCAAACTCATTCCGATGGGAAAACAAGGATTTCCGATGACTATCAAGCGTGCTCTTAAAGAAACACCCGACCTCAAGGCGCTCTATAGTGAAGACAAAGAAGCAAAAGACATCATTGATATGGCACAAAAGATTGAAGGGTGCGCACGTCATATCTCTGTTCATGCCGCTGGTGTAGTGATTGCTCCGGATGAAATAACTAAATACACTCCTGTTCAAATTGATCCAAAAGGTGGAAAATTGATTACGCAATACAACATGCATGCGGTTGAAGATGCTGGTCTTTTGAAATATGACTTTTTGGGACTTAAAAACTTGACCATCATCCACAAAACCATGCGTCGTCTGCGAAAAACAAGAAACGTTGAATTTGATTTACAAACTATTCCACTAGATGATCCCAAGGCATTTAAGATGTTTGCAGACGGACAAACATACGGTATTTTTCAAATGGCGTCAGAAGGAATGACTAAATGGTTGAAAGAATTAAAACCAACAACTATTCATGATATTAATGCGATGGTTGCTTTGTACCGTCCTGGTCCTATGGACTTTATCCCCGACTATATCGAACGAAAATATAATCCAGCAAAGGTTAAATACCCAGATCCGCGGATGGAACCTTTTTTGGCTGACTCGCTGGGACTCATGATCTACCAAGAAGACGTGATGCTTATTGCTGTTGAAATTGCTGGATATTCTTGGTTGGAAGCTGATAAATTCCGAAAAGCGATGGGTAAAAAAATTCCAGAAGTAATGGCAGAACAGGAAGAAAAGTTTACCACTGGATGTATTGCCAACGGAATGAAAAAAGAAGTAGTAGATAAACTATGGGCAGATATTACTAAATTTGCAGCGTATGGTTTCAATAAATCTCATGCTGCTTCATATGGACGTGTGGCATATCAGACTGCTTATTTAAAAGCGAACTATCCTTCTGAATATATGGCTGCGCTGTTGTCTGCTGATTCAGGTGACAACGAACGTATTGCCAAAGCAGTCGAGGAATGTAAATCGATGGGTATTCCTGTACTTGCTCCTGACGTGAACGAATCGTTTGAAGAATTTGGAGTAACTGTGGGAGCAACAAGAAAGCAAGATACTATTCGTTTTGGACTCTCTACTATTAAAAACTTTGGAGACTCATTGGCAACAGCGATTGTTGAGGAGAGAAAAGCACATGGAAAATTTGAATCTCTTGAAGACTTCTTGCTGCGTGTGAATGGCCGTGATTTAAATAAAAAATCTCTTGAAGCATTAGCTTTGTGTGGAGGTCTTGATTCCCTAGAAGACCGCAGTCTGGTGATTGGAAACCTGGATGACCTTCTTGGTTTTGCCAAGTCACAACGCGAACAAAACAAAGACCAAGACTCGTTATTCTCTATGATGTCTGATGATCAATCACAATCTCACCTAAACTTATCTGATGTAACGGGACGTGTAATCCGAGTAAAAACAACAGGTATGGATTTTGAAATCACCAACAAACTACCATTAACCAAAAAAGATAAACTCTTTTGGGAAAAACAATTATTAGGATTGTACGTTTCTGGACACCCTCTTGAAAAAGACAAAGCAAAAATTATTGCAAAAGGTCTTGATATTAAAACAGCCAAAAATGCAGCATCAGGAGTCCGCAAAGTTATTGGAATTGTTGATGCCATAAAAGAAATTCAAACCAAGAAAGGTGACACTATGGCGTTTGTGACTCTATCTGATTTTTCTGATTCTATTGAACTAGTAGTGTTTCCTGACGCATATCGAGAACACAAAGAGCTGTTGGGGGATGACGCTATTTTGCAGGTTGTTGGAAAACTGAACCGTCGTGATGGTGAGGTATCGATTTTGCTTGATAAAGCAGTACGACTATAATTTGACATAAAATTATATTATGACATTATTCATAATAGGAAATTATTCCACATTAAGGAGAAGCCTATGTCTATCTATCACAAATCAGTTAGAGACATCCGTCCTACATCTCGCGTAGTTATTGATGCGATTATCGACCCTCTTTTCAAAGAAGTTAAGCGTCAGAAAGAATCCTGCTCAAGCTTTAAATTAATAAGTACAGAAGCAGAACATGAAGCTTTGTATTATCTTTACTACTCAATCATTCATGCAGCCAAAGCATTACACAAACGTGCTTTTGACTGGGTTATCCAGCCAGTGGAAGAGATTGCCGAACGCCTCAGTGACCAAAGACTTATTGATGAAATACACTCTGTGAGAGCGGGTTACGAATAAACTAAAATAGTACGTCTATACAAAACTCCGAGCATAAAAGCTTGGAGTTTTCTTTTATAAAAATCATTTGATTGCTACAATAGTCTCACTATGGAAAAACATGACGACTTATATAAAATCCGGCATTCATTTGCACATGTCCTAGCTATTGCAGTATTAGACACATATCCCGATGCAAAGTTAGCTATTGGACCAGCCATTGATACCGGGTTCTATTATGATGTCGATTTTGGTGATGAAAAAGTCACTGACGCGGATTTAAAAGATCTACAAAAAAAGATGAAAAAACTGGCTGGTCGCGGACTAGATTTTTCTGGTAAAGCTATTTCCAAAGAAGACGCACTTGCACACTATAAAAATAATCCTTACAAAACAGAACTGATTGAAGAATTTTCAGCTGAAGACAAAGACCTAACCTTTTACAACACGGGTGAACTATTTGGTGATTTGTGTGCAGGAGGACATGTTGAAAATACTAAAGAGCTCCCTCTTGATGCTTTTAAGTTGGACAAAGTGGCAGGAGCGTACTGGAGAGGTGACGAAAAAAATAAGATGCTCACCCGGATTTATGGCCTAGCTTTTGAAACAAAAGAAGAGCTGGACGCTCATCTACACATGATTGTAGAAGCAAAAAAACGTGATCACCGAAAACTAGGAAAAGAACTTGGTTTGTTTACCTTCTCAGAACTAGTTGGTCCAGGACTTCCTTTGTGGACTCCCAAGGGAACACAATTACGAAATGCAATCGATAATTTTGTTCAAGAACTACGAGCAAAACAAGGTTACCAGCCAGTAACTATCCCCCACATAACCAAAGCTGATTTATATAAAGTTTCTGGACACTATGATAAATTTGCAGATGATTTATTTAAAGTTCAATCGAGAGAAGGCAAAGACTACTTCTTAAAACCAATGAACTGCCCTCATCACACGCAGATTTTTGATGCAGAACCGCGTTCTTATAAGGTCATGCCTCAGAGATACTCTGATACCACCATGGTGTATCGAGATGAACAATCAGGAGAATTAAGTGGTTTAACTCGTGTTCTTTCTATCACCCAAGATGATGCTCATATTTTCTGTCGAGAAAATCAGGTCAAGGCAGAGATGAATGGTGTATGGGATATTGTAGATAAATTCTATTCAACGTTTGGATTCACTTTGTCTGTGCGTCTTTCATTTCATGATCCACAAGAAATGGACAAATATTTAGGAACCCCAGAAACTTGGAAAGCGTCTGAAAATGCATTAAAAGAAATCGCCGAAGAGCGTGGAGTAGAAGCTTTTATAGGAATCGGAGAAGCTGCATTATATGGACCAAAATTAGATTTTATGGCCGTGGACTCTTTAGGAAGGACTCATCAGGTGGCCACTATTCAATTAGACCGAAACCTGCCAGAACGATTTGACCTTACTTGTATTAATGAAGAAGGAGAAAAAGAACGGATTGTGATGATTCATGCGGCTATTGCAGGATCACTTGAACGATTTGCAGGAGTAATGATAGAACATACGGCTGGTAACTTCCCTTTGCGTTTTGCTCCTACACAAGTAGCTGTGATTCCCATTGCTGAACCTCACAACGAATACGCGCAAGATGTACATAAAACATTAATCACTGCCGGATTCCGAGCAACCATAGACGACAGTAATGAAGGGTTTGGTAAAAAAGTGCGTGCAGCGAAAAAGGAGAAATTACCCTACTTTATTATCATCGGAGATCAAGATATTGAAGCCGGCAAGGTGACACTAGAATCTCGTGATTCAGAAGAATCGGTCCAACTGACTATTAAAGAAGTGGTTCAAAAATTTCAAAAAGAAATAATATAAAGAATAGAAAAAGTGATGGCTACGCCATCACTTTTTTTCTATAGTTATTTTTGCAAATATGCGACCCAGAAAGCGCGTTTATAGGAACGACCTTGAAATTGCGTGTAATGGAATTCTTTTTCAAGTTTTAAAATTGTAAAATATTTTCTGTATACATCTCTAAAATCTCTTTCTGTAAATACTCGCTCGGTCAGTCCCAAATCAGGCATCGTGTATGTATCTTGCTCTGGACCAGGAAAATCTTTTACTAATTGTTTTGCATGTGCGTCCGAGTCTTTACATAACGCTCGAACAAAAAACAGCCCCCCAGGTTTCATGACTCGATTTATTTCATTCAGCATAATCTCGCGTTCTGATTCGTTTAGTGAGTTACTGCTGGTGACATCCAGAACCATGTCTTGAGACTCGTCCCCTACTGGAAATATTTCCCCAATAGACCCCCATTTATATTCTAGTTTTCCTTGTGCGACGCGCACCTCTCGATCTTTCAAGAGAGCAGTCTTGTGTGCTGTTTCTATCGCGTTCTTTGCTATTTCGATTCCCAGTACGTTTCCTCCTCGTTCTGCACAATAGAGGGCATTTTTGCCCTCTCCAGAGCCTAAATCAAGGATGTTCTTGCCTTGAAATACAAATCCATCACTGTCTGGTGCTCCTTCCTCCCTTTTCTTTCTCTGTTCTTTTTTAAACCATTTTACGAAACCACGAAAAGAAGCAGCTGGCTTGTCACCGCCCACTAATTTTTTATCGTCATATTCACGTTCCCAAACAGATTGTTGTGCCATATTGTTTGTTAGTTTATCTTAAATATAAAATAAAAACAGGCTGCCGAAGGCAGCCTGTTTTTATTTTCTTCAATACTATTCACCTCCAAAGAATCCAACTAATTTAAGTAATGATTGGAACATTACAATTAGGTTCACGTACATGTGTAGTGCTCCCAATGTTGCCGCTTTTGATTTCGCTTCTTCTGTTTGAAGTGTTGGAAATAGTCTTTTGTAATATTGTGCGTCATATACTGTCAGTGCAGAAAATGCCACCATCGCAACTGCTGTGACTATCATATCCAGCCCATACGATTGAACAAAGATAGCATTAAGCACTGATGCAATTACCACTCCCCACACCGCTGAAAACAAGAAAGTTTTCCATCCTGACATGTCGTAACTCATTCTGTATCCAATCAATGCAAGTGTTGCGAACAATAAAACAGCTGACAAGAAAATTACTACAACCATTCCTGGATTAATTGCCAGGAAATATAGAAGTAATCCTGAAATAGTAATTCCTGTTAATGCTGCATACACGAAGTACAAGAAAAACGATACCTGATATGACAATTTATTTATCATGAATTGAATAAACAATAACAAGAAAAACTCAATTGCTACGAGTGAATAAAATATTGTTGGACTTTGTAATACAAACACCAGCTCTGTGTTTATCGTTAACCATGCGAATAATGCTGAGACTAATACCCCAGCTGCCATCCATTTGTAAATAGAGGCGAAAAATTGATTTACAGTATTCATATTTCCATTATACCAAAAAATAAACCCGCCTAAGCGGGTTTATACTATAATGAGCTTCTTCATCACAGTAAGGCGCGTGCGGTAACTTGGCGCCTTCATTATCACCATGACCTTGTGAACACCATCTGACACATAGTACGAAGCAGCAACATTAAAACGTGCCTTCCTGGTATATCCAGTTTTCATACCATCAATAGATGTCCGTTCAAATATTCTATTTCTATCGTTACGCTCATATGATTTTCCACGCCAGTAATATTCTGTGCGGGAAAAATATATTGCGTATTCAAACGGGAAATCCTGAATGATTCGTGACATCAATAGTGCCGTGTTCGCCGCGGTGCTATGTTGATCAAGAGAGTCTGATAGACCAGAAGCATCTAGGTAGTGCGTGTCAGACATGCCAAGATTCTTTGCTTGATCGTTCATCATCAAAACAAATTGTTGATGAGAACCTTCTGCTAGAAACTCAGCCGTCGCGTAGGCCACGTCATTAGCGGATTTCACCACTAATGCACATAGCGCTTCGTGAACAGTAAACTTTTCACCTTCTTTCAACCATACTTTTGTTGGTTCTTGTTTGGTCGCCTCTAATGAAGTAACTATAGTGGTGTTAAGTGAAACTCTTTTTTCTCTTATTGCTATAAGCAACAAATATACCGTCATTAATTTTACTAATGACGCAGGTCTCTGCTTCTTCTCTGCATTATGAGAGTATTGAAACAGTTCTGGTGTCTTGATATCAACAACAACTTCAGTCATACCTTGTGGAGTTTCTGCTAATGCAGGGATTGTTATCATTCCTGCACTTATTAGCCCAAAAACTCCTCTTCGTGAATAAGTCATTTTTTCTCCTTTTGTTTTTTGTGCTCTACCTTTACTATACTGACCATATAAGGATATAGCAATTTTTTATGTGTTTTCTGTATGTAAAGGTTTAATTAATTATTCCTCCTCCGATACATTGTGAGTCTTTGTAAAGCACCAATGACTGTCCTCTAGACACGGCATTATGTGGAGTGTTACATGTCACAATGTATTTTTTTTTACCACACGACCTGCCTATGTGTGAAAATTTGATAGAACACACAATAAGTTCTCCTCGGTATCGCACACGGCCTTCGTATGTTTCCCTTTCCTTGGGTTCTCCCGAGATCCAGTTTGTATCTGTAATCTTTATTTCGTTTGAGTATGTTTTATTTGATTTCTGAAGCATTTCTTGTGATCCCACCGTTATGGTATTTTTTTCTTGGTCTCTGTTAACCACATACAGCTTGGGCATGTCCGGAGTTTTAGCGTGAGGAAATATCTCAAACCCATGTCGTTCTCCTTTCGTATAAAAAATGACTCCGTCGTGTGATCCAATTACTATTCCTTCTGTGTTTAATACATCACCTGGATTTTTGTCTATAAATTCTTGTAAAAAATCTTTCATTTTTACCTTGCCCACAAAACATAAACCCTGAGAGTCTTTCTTGCCGGCTGTAAGTAAATCATATTTTTGAGCAATCTTTCTCACTCTTGATTTTGAATACGCACCAATCGGAAATATAACCTGTGCTAGTTTTTCTTGTGGCATTGTATATAGAAAATATGTTTGGTCTTTATTAGTATCGTTTCCTTTATGCATCTCGAAGAGACCAGTCTTTTTGTTTAAAATATTTTGTGCGTAGTGACCGGTTGCGACGAAGTCGCAACCTTCTTTCTGTGCAAACTCAAGAAATCCACCAAACTTTATATATGTATTACAAAATACATCTGGGTTTGGAGTCTCTCCTTTTTTATATGTTTCAATCATGTAATCAAATACATCTTGTTTGTATTCCTTTTCTAGATCTAAATCAAGAAATGGCACGTCTAATTTTTGACACACAGCCAAAGCATCCAAGCGTTCATCTCTCCAGTCACATCCTAAAAAATCTGGATGATACACCTTAATAAAGACTCCTGTTACATCAAACCCTGCGTCTTTGAGCAATGCTAGGGAAACCGAACTATCTACCCCACCCGAAACACCCACAAAAACTTTTTTTCTTGTGCCGTCTTTATTTTTTGCATTAGGTATGTAATTTTTTGATTTACTCCAGAACATCTGTGGATTATAACAAAAGAGCGATGCTGCGCATCGCTCTTTTGTTTTTTAATGCTCTTGGCATTAAAACAGTATCTTTGCCACAACGAACGCTCCTATCCAAGAGGCTGTTGAAACTAATCCGCTCATCGCAAGTGTCCGTTTTTCTATATTTGAAAGTTCATTAAATGAATTATTGCAAGCCAATTTCATGTGTCTTCCCACTAAAAACGAGTTAATGACCAACACCCCCACAAAGAACATCTTAAGTCCGAAAAGTTGATTAGTGAATAGCCATTCTCGCAGTGGCAATAACTGAATTATCCCTGTAATTATCATTCCCGCCAACCCAAGTGACACCGCAATATGTAATTTTTTAAAGAGTGGTTCTGAAAGTTTTTCTTTCTTCCCGAGCAGCCACAAGAGAGCATTAAAATCTGTGTATAAAATCACTAAAAAAGTTATAAGTAATATTCCGAGATGTAGTTGTAGTATCATATATTTTATTGTAACAAAAAGAGCGGGCCTTCGGCCCGCTCTTTTTAAAAATTTAGTTTACCTTATCTATGTACTCTCCGTATCCCTTCTCTTCCATTTGATCTAGTGGAATAAACGTCATCGCTGCTCCATTCATACACCACCTTTCACCTCGTGGCTCTGGACCATCATTGAAGACATGCCCAATATGATTATCTGCGTACTTCGAACGTACCTCAGTCCGTGAAAAGAATAATTTTTTGTCTTTCTTTGTGATAATAAATTCATCTGAGATTGGCTTAGTAAACGATGGCCAACCTGTTCCAGATTTAAATTTATCTCTTGAAGAATATAAAGGTTCTCCAGAAAGTATATCTACATAAATTCCATCTTCATGGTTATCGTTAAGATTTCCTTCTGAACGCGGAGCCTCAGTCCCTTCTTTTTGAGTAACATCATACTGAAGGGGTGTTAGTTGTTCTTTTAGAACCTCATCTGATGGTTTCTTGTAAGAACTATATCTATTTGTTTCATTTGTTGTATCTGTCATTTTTTTTGCATTAGTTTCTAATTTAAAGTCGTCACGATTTCCCCATGCTGATTTTATAAAAGCATCCCGACCTGACCCCAGCCTATATGCCTTATACCTCACCACGTTCTTTTTGTAATAATCTTGGTGATAGTCTTCAGCTGTCCAAAATGTTGCTCCTTGTTCAATTGAAGTCACGATAGGATTTTCAAAGACTTGTTTCTGTTCAAGATCTTGTATCACCTTTGCAGCGATACGTTCTTCTTGATCATTCTGTGGGTAAATTGCTGAAGTATAAGAATGACCTCGGTCGTAGAACGAACCACCTTCATCTGTGGGGTCATGAATTCTAAAGAAATACTGAACAAGTTTTTCATACGATACTTGATCTGGATTATAACGGACCTCGACAGTCTCTCTGTGATCTCCATGATTTTGGTATGTAGGATTTTCAATTGTTCCACCCATGTATCCTGAGATTGCTTCTTTCACTCCATCAAACTTTTCATAATCCGCCTCAATACACCAAAAGCATCCTCCTGCAAAGTATGCGGTTTCAAGACCTTCTGCCACTGGTGTTTCTGTAGCAGTTGATGTTGCTCTTGTGTATGTATTGTACGCAACCCATGCAACTATCATTACTACAATGATTGCCACTGCAAACAAGATAGGTTTTTCTGTAATTAGATTTTTCATATTCTTTTAATAATTAAATTGTTTTGTTAATAAATAATATTTCTTACGCTGCTTGTTCTAGTAACACCTCAACCACGTTATCGATCTCTTGATATTTGCCTTCACCAAAGTGGGTATATCTTATAAATCCTTGTTTATCGATTATATATACTGCTGGCCAATAATGATTCTCATAATTTCTCCAAGTTTCAAAATTATTATCTTGAACTATTGGATACGTTAAACCAAATTTTTCAGTTTCTTTTTTTACATTTGCCAGATTATGCTCAAAAGCAAATTCTGGTGCGTGCACACCAATAAGTACAAAGTCGTCATCTTGATATTTCTCCCACAAAGCCTGGTTGTGATCTAACGTCCTTATGCAATTTATACATGAATACGTCCAAAAATCTATCAACACAACCTTGCCACGCAATGACTCAAGTGTTTCTATTGGCTGAGAATTAATCCAATTTTTGAGTCCTTTAAATTCTGGTGCTTTCTTTTTCATGGTTAGTAGTGATGATTCTGCTTGCTTGGACTCAGTTCCTCCTAGCTTTTTATCAAGCAATCGTGTCTCTATTTTTGTTACGTTAAATGTTGAGTCTAAGACTTTCGCCTCAATAACTTTGTCATATCCGGTGAAAATAATAATAGCAACGAACAAAAATATTAATCCTAGAATTTTTTTGAACCATCCACGAGGATTTGATACTACTTGTAATTTTATAAATATACGTTGTCCCGCATATGCAACCAAGAACATAACCATTCCTAGCCCTGTTGCGTACGCAAGCAGATATACCAGTCCTGTAGTGAAATTCTGAGGTAAGACCGAAGCTAATATTACAAAGTACGTTGGTGAACAAGACGCAAATACAGGACCGAGCGCTGCTCCTATGATAATCATAGGGACAATTCCTCGTTTATCTTTGTTTTTAACGATAGTTCTTTTACTTGCTTGTTCGAGCGATTTCGTTATCTTCACCTTATGTAACATCTGTGCCCACGTACGCGGGAATAGTAAGGTTAGTGCAAATACAAAAATAATTCCTCCAGAAAAATATGTCCAAAATACCTCTGGTATCTCTATAAATAGAGTTGATGCTTTTAGTAACAATGTAAAAAGAACTATGGATACCACTAGTGACATGGTAATTATCACTGGTCGTATTTTTTGGTTGTCTTGTATGGATCCTCCTATTATTACCGGTAATAACGGCAATACACACGGTGCTAAAACCGTAAGTGTCCCCGCAACAAATGATAGTATTAAAAAATCCATAATATTATAAAGTGAATTATTATTTATTAATAGCAACTCACTCATTTATAAATGTACCAAAAAAGACTCTTAATGTAAAGACTCCTTTACATTAAGAGTCTTACTCTAATCCTTCTTATCTAAATGAATCCGTACAAGAATCCTGACCAGCAACATCGTAATTAATGCAATAAACAACCAAGCGTCTACATCCTGCATAAGGAATGCCTGTTTCGCGATTGCAAACATAATTACCACTCCCCCAGCAACGAAACCAGATTCAGCTGCTACCATACGATGTTTTTCTTCTCGTTCGTCACGATCAGTAATTCCAAACATGGCAACTGCGAGAGCTATAAACATCAAAACAACACAGATATAAGCAAATAAATATGCCATAGGAGGCAGAGCTGCATAAAAAAGACCTATAAAAATTAGCAGTAAAACGAGCGCAAATAATTCTTTTGTAACAGTTGGGTGCATAATATTATTATTATTTTTTAATACCGAAAACATCTTCCACCGATTTGTCTACATACTGAGACAATTTTAATGCAAGTAAAACAGAAGGAGTGTAATTCCCTTTCTCGACTGCAATGATTGTTTGTCTGGTAACCCCGACAGCATCTGCAAGTTCTTGTTGTGTAATTCCTTTCTTTTTACGAACAGACTTTATACAACTCTCAATATGTTCTTTCTGTACTTTACTCATTAGTGTTTAGTATACGGTACATTAGCTATTTCAGCTATTGTTGTTCTTCTGGATCTGCAAAACACTGATTGAACTCTGGGGTTTCAGTCCATCCGCATTCACCAGAAATTTGTGTCTCACAAGTGGTTAGTTTATAACACTGATATTCATCTTTATATTCGCAGGTGCTAACTCCGCCCGTTTTTTCATATTCATCTTGGGAAATACACAGCTGAGAGCTACAGCCAGCAACCACACAACGATCTATCGATTCATCTTTCTCTATGCTTCCCAAGATGGTTACTAATTCAAATGCGTACAAACTCGCATCAGCTGGAATTTCTTTTGGATCAGCTGTTCCAAATGCAAGCGTTCTTTTGATTCGCAGTGAATAGGTAGTTCCAGGAACATGATCAAACCCCGCAATCTCGTCATAAAAAACAGATCCATCAACCACCAAACACTCTTTTTGTTCAGTCCCTGTACATGGTACGCGCTCGGGACCAACAGTTACATCAATCTCAATTCCATCACCATCAGGTATTATTTCCTTAATTTGTTCAACAAATGATTTACCTCCAAAAATACATTGCCGAGGATATGATTCCAATATCTCTCCTGTTACGTTAATACATGAAAAAAAGTCAGTTACTATGGGAGTAGAAGTAGTACCTTCCACTACTTTCTCTGGAATTTCGGCTACGTCTATTGTATCTCGATTAATCACAACAGAAACATCACCAAACACTCCTGGAACAACATCGTATTCAGAGAATAAAAATACTACTGTATCGTCTGTTAGATAAAAATTATCAAGTACTTGTGGGCTAGCCAGAGCATCTTGAAACAGACTCTCTCCAAACTTCTGTTGTAATTCTGCTTGCACTTTTTGTCTTACTTCTTTATCAGTGACTACTTGCTCTCTGGTTACTAGATTGCCCTGATAGTATACAAATGTTTTTACAAACCCATTTCCATTTGCTCCGCCGGTATATGAATAATACGTCACTGCGTAACTTGTGTAATCGCCACTTTGATATGTATCAACTGACAAATCAAAAATAAAAGGAGCTGGCATCACCATGTCTCCACGGTTGTAACTTTTAAACTCAACAACTGCATTGGTGATAAAAATTTGTACTTCTTGAGGCATGTCAGACCGATAAGTAACATTAATAGAATATTCTTCCGTTTCTTCCTGGATAAGAATGTCTTGTCCAGGAGTTTCTGTATCTTCTCCATCTGTCAGTCCATCTTCGTTTGTAGTAGGTGTTTCTTCAAAAATAGGAGTCCTGTCTTTAAAGAAAACTAATGACAAACCTGCTATTAAAATAAGAAGCACGAGCACCGAAATGATTTGTTGTTTATGCATAAAAAATATTTTATTTTGTCTATGTTTACTATGGTATCATAGCTTGATGATAGAAATACAAAACGTTTCTAAAACTTATAAAGGTGGATTTCAAGCACTCAAATCAGTAAATCTTTCTATTAAAAAAGGAGAGATTTTTGCGTTACTCGGACCTAACGGAGCTGGTAAAACAACGCTTATTAATACTATTTGTGGATTAGTACAACCAACAGAAGGAGTCATCACTATCAATGGGTTTGATTCCCAAAAAGAATATAGAAAAGCACGACAACTAGTGAGCCTCGTTCCTCAGGAAATTATGGTTGATCCATTTGAAAAAGTATTGGATTCTATGGCACTGGCCCGCGGGTATTTTGGTAAAAAACAAAATCCAGAATTAATGGAGCAAATTTTAAAAGACCTGTCATTATGGGACAAGCGAGATGAGAAACTACAGGCCCTGTCAGGAGGAATGAAGCGTCGAGTATTAATTGCACGCGCATTAGCGAGCGAACCAGAAGTTTTATTCTTAGATGAACCAACCGCTGGTGTGGATGTTGAGTTACGTCGAGAAATGCTTCTTATTGTTAAAAGACTAAGCGAACAAGGAGTGACTGTAATTCTAACGACTCACTATATTGAAGAAGCCGAAGAGTTGGCTGACCGCGTAGGAATTATTTCTGAAGGTGAGATTAAATTAGTAGAAAATAAAAAAGACCTCATAAAAAGAATGGGTCACAAGACACTCACTATTGATTTGCAAGATAAACTAGATTCTGTTCCTGCTGAACTGGATCTTGAAAAACTTATGCTGTCAGATGATGGAATGTCTATGACATACACGTATGAAGCTGGTGGGAATTTAGGAATTACTAGATTATTAGGAAAATTAAAAGATGCTGGTATTGCCATCGCTGACTTAGACACAGAACAATCTTCACTTGAAGAGATTTTTGTAGAACTGGTTACTAACTCTAACAATACATAATATGAACTGGATTGGATTATGGACCGTATATAAGAAAGAAATGTTGCGCACCAAACGTGTGATTTTTCAATCGATTATTTCTCCTGTTATAACTACGGCATTGTATTTTGTTGTGTTTGGATCGGCTGTCGGTGGATCAATCAACACCATTGGAGGTGTTACCTACGCGCAATTTATTGTGCCTGGTCTTATTATGATGTCTTTGTTACAAACCAGTTTCTCAGCAGCTTCATCTGGTATCTATTTTCCGAAGTGGATTGGAAGTATCTATGAAATGTTAACAGCCCCTATGTCGTATGTTGAAATTACCGCTGGATTTGTTTTGGCTGCTACTACCCGGTCACTTTTGATTGGATTTATTATTTACTTGGTAGCACTTTTATTTACTCCCCTGTCAATTTCTCATCCGTTTTGGGCACTAATGTTCGCCATTATCGTTTCCTTTGTGTTTGCACTGTTTGGGTTTGTTGTTGGTCTATGGGCACAAGGATTTGAACAACTAGGATTAATTCCTACGTTTGTTATTGTGCCATTATCATTTTTAGGTGGAGTATTCTATTCAATTGAAATGTTGCCTGAAGCGTGGCAGACAGTAGCCTTGTTTAATCCACTGGTATACATGATTAATGGACTTCGTTGGGCATTTTTTGATATTACAGATGTGAGCCCGGTCTGGTCAGCAACAATTATTATGGTGTTCATGGCATTTCTTATTGCGGTGGTCGCCTGGATATTTAAAACTGGATATAAATTAAAGAAATAAAAAAACGGCCTTATGGTCGTTTTTTGATATAATCGCAGACATTGGAGAAGTTGCTGAGTGGCTTAAGGCGCACGCTTGGAAAGTGTGTGAGGTTTACGCCTCCGCAGGTTCGAATCCTGTCTTCTCCGCCAACACATATGAGTATCGGTGTGAAATGAATGTTTATATTTTAATCCATAAATAAAGTCTCAGACAAAAAGGATCCTGAAAATATATCCCGTACGTGAATGCATAAACACCCACTATCTGCATCTCTAAATTCAGATACACTAGTATTATTTTAAAAAAGGCCCTCCAACCGAAGTTGAAGGGTAAAAATTAAATCGAGTCGCTACGCGACAAAATCAAGGTTCAAACACTCAAAAGATTCAAGTATTCAAGCCGTCAAGGTTCATTGCTGAGCAGAACCAGACACCGAGCCATAGCTGTCATGCGAAGCGCCAACATGGAGCGTGCCGAATGTGACCTTGCCGTCGTAGAACTCGAAGTACGGGGCGTGATCGAAACGATCGCCGGCATCCGGATGATCAAATTCATCGCCTGGGCAGTCCATGTCCAACTCTTCCAAACGCACAAGACGCTCGGGATGAGTCAGTGCAAGACATCCAGTGGCGAGCGATCCATGACCAAATTCATTCTCATCGAACGATTCACGTGCTTCTTTGACTGAATATCCACCCCAACGGTCGCCCACTTGGGATGGGACTATCAAGAAGCCACCTGGTTGGTCTGCTTTGAGCATAGCTTCCGCTTCACGCGTTACTTCTGCTTGACGCAAACGTTCCGGTGTCAGCTGACCTTTGCGATGATTACAGAACTTGCGTTCCTTCGCAATAGCCGAAAATACAAGGTCGAGGGCCGTATGATACCCGCCGACTGCTTCGTGCCAAATGTAAACGAGAGGTTTTTCAACCCATTCGGGATGTTCCAAATCGTCATACCATGCTTGTCCGTCGTTGAGTGCCCAACTTGCATCCAGTTCAGCGAAGGCTGGAACTTTCTGTAAAGTCTTGATCTGATCGGTAATACCGATTGGCTTAAATTCACTGGGATACCGATATTTCGTCCGACGTTCTCGCACCGCAAGAAGTTTTGCAATCTTCTGAGCTAAATCTGGATTGCTCCGGATTTTTTTCAGATCTGCACGACCAATGCCTGCCGTAGCAAGTGTTTCCCAGGTCGCGTGTAATTCGCTCCCTGGAGTTTCAGTAAGTAGGTTCTCCGTTGTCATGACGGCTCTCCTGTAAATATCCAATTCGCTTGGATTGTTGCGGTCTGTGCTCTGTATGAGACAAACAAACAAATTTCAATATATTAAAAGCTGTTTGTTTGTCTCATTGAACCTATATGTATGGAAAGAACAGAACTATATAATACTATACATTATTAATATCGTAATTTTTTAGTCTTCATCTAACTTTTTCTCTCACTATTTCTACGGCTTTTGGACTCGTGATACTTAAATTCCGTGAACCGCAAAAATAGCAAAGTTAAAGCCGCCATGTTCCATGGCGGCTTCTATTTTTAAACAGCATTTGACTAGTGATCAATTACAAATTGATCACTAGTACGGTACGCCTGATGGACGACCATCCCAATTCGATCATCACAAAAGGATTGGGATTCAGCACAATAATGATCCAGAACTTGTTTACTTGAAACAATATCTCCCCAACCATACTCAGCATAAAATTTGCTTACCCCCAACATACAGAACCCGGCATTTTGAGACATTATTTTTGTAAAATCGACGTCGTTCTTGGAAACCCAGTCAGCAGCCGATTCAGTAAAGGCAAAATGAAAATTTTTGTTTACATCTCTTGCGTTTTGCGCTTCTTTTGTTTTTGAAAATGCCCGAAGAGGAGTTTTGGATTCAAAGTCGTGATAGGTAAAGTCATCCTGACCTGTATTTGTCTTAAGAATTACCAACCAACCCTCCATGTACGGTCTCGATTCAAACCACACTTTATATATAAGTACTGTGTGGTTTTTTTTATCAATCACGGGTTTTTTATAACCCCACAGAACGATTTCATCCTCTGTGAATTGCTTTATTTCTTTGTCTTGTAATCGAGTGGTCATGAAAAACCCTTTCTCTAAATGAATGAACTTGATTCACATTATATACAAAAACGATGATTTGACAAATTACTGCTTTTGTCTTATCTATTCATTCCTCGTAAATTGTCTATCCGTTCCTGAATTGGTGGATGAGTTGAAAAAATCCGTTCCAAGAAGTTCGTAGATGTTTTATCTTTGTCTGAAAATGGAGATGAAATATACAAATGGGCTGTTGCTGTCCCTGCTCTCTTTACGGGTTTATTTTCTGCAGATATTTTTTCAAGGGCTGACGCTAGGCCTTCTGGGTACCTCGTCATTTCAACCCCTGACGCGTCAGCCAAACCTTCGCGTCTTCTTGAAATAGCCAACTGAATTACTTTAGCCACAACAGGAGACAGGATCGCAAACGCGATCCCAACAATCAATACAATTGCGTGTGACTTGTTATTCCCATCACCTCCTGCCCTGAAGGCTCCACGCATAAACATGTCTGCGATGATGGAGATGAATCCAACCAACACCACCACAATAGTCATCACTAGAATATCTCTGTTTCTAATATGAGATAGTTCATGTGCTGCAACTCCTTCTAATTCATTTTTCTCCAGTCCGTTGATGATCCCTGTAGTAAAAGCCATCGCTGCATGTTCTGGATTACGCCCTGTCGCAAATGCATTCATCGCGTCGTCATTAATAATATACACGCGCGGTGTTTGCATGCCTTGTGAAATAGCCAGGTTTTCTACGATCCGTAATACTTGTTTGTGTTGAGGGTTTTTAGAATCCATAGGTTTTGCTCCTGACATCGACAGCGCAACTTTATCTGAATTAAAATACGAAAAAATATTCCCCACCAAAGAAATTCCTACAGCAATATATAAAATAGCTGGATTGTCATACATGTATGACAATCCCCAACCAATAGCCACAACAAGTATCAAAAAAGAACCCATCAAAAACCACGTTTTGCGGATATTCGCTTTCGCTTGCATGTGTGGAGTTACCATAAAGTCATTATATCAAATTAGTAGTGTCCCAGAGCAAGTGCGACTTCTTGTGGTATTCCATCAATACAATCAAGTGTGTGAATCTCTTGTCCGCTAACCCACGCGAAATCAGAGAACGCTCCCTCTTCTAATATTACTTCTTTGCCATTTTCCTCTATTGATGCAGTGAATTGCAACAACACAACCGGTGTTCCATCCGGTCTAATAAAAACCTTGGAAGTTACAAACTTCATATTGTTTTGAATATCAAGACCGCACTCTTCTTGTGTTTCTCTCTTGGCTAAACCAAATAAGGTGTGATGATAATCCTTTACTATTCCATTCATGTGATCGGGATTATCTACATCTATATCAGACCATTCCAGTTTACCTCCGGGAATACCCCACCTTCCTGGGTGTACTTTTTCTGTCCCTGATCGTTTCAGTAACAGCACTTTTCCGTCAGAAGCTCTGTATGGAATAAGTGTCACCACAACATAAAAGAGCTTGTCGCTCTTTGCATGCTCTGTTGAGATTTTTTCAGCCGGAACATTCATTTTTAGAAATCTACTTTTACACTTTCTCTTTCAATTGAACCTTCTTCTATCTGGAACAGTTCTCGTTTATTAAATTTAAAAATATTAGCAATTACATTTGAGGGAACTGATTCAACCTTGGTGTTAAAGTCTCGCACGGTTCCGTTATAAAAGCGTCGTGATGCTTGTATTTTATCTTCAGTATCAACTAGTTCCCGCTGTAATTCAACAAAATTTTCATTTGCTTTCAAGTCTGGATATTGTTCAGCTACGGCCATCAATTTTGAAAGAGCTCCTCCTAGTCCTGCTGTTGCTCCTTGTAACATTTCCATAGTCTCAGCTGATACATTCGCTGCATCAATATTAATTGCTGTTGCTTTTGATCTGGCTTCAACTACTGCCTCTAACGTCTCTTTTTCGTGTGAAGCATATCCTTTTACTGTCTCCACCAAGTTTGGAATAAGATCATAACGACGTTTTAATTGTACGTCTATATCTGCCCACGCTTCTTCAAGTCTATTTTTTTGTGAGATAAATCCGTTGTATGTTAGGAAAATCCATCCAAGTACCACTGCGATAGCTATATAAATATAAGTCATAATAAATTAATACTGAATAATATAAAAATTATATCACGTTAAAAATTTGTTATTATTAGTCGATTAACTAAATAAAAAATATGTCTTTAGAATTATATTCAACATTTCTTTCGGTCGCAGTGCTTGCTTTGTTTCTCATCACTCTTATCAGTATCCTGTTATATCTTGTGAGCCCTAAACACAGAATATCCTACAGTAAGGTTGGATATTACACGTATATAAAGCTTGCGGGACTAGTCGCGATTGTTTCCACGCTCGGAGCACTCACGTATCAATTTGGATACGGAACACCTGTCTGCGAATATTGCTGGTGGCAAAGAATTTTTATGTTCCCTATTGATATCATCGCGTTGGTAACTATTTGGAAACAAATTACATATAATGAAATTGTTATTATGATTCTCGCGGCTATTGGATCATTGTTCGCAGCGTTTCATTATTATTTTCACTTTCAAGTAGCAGTGTTGGATAACATTCTATCTATGCCCTGCTCAGCAGTTGGTATTATCCCTTCATGTACTGAAACTCCTGTTCTTATTTTTGGTTTTATAACTATTCCCCTGATGGCGCTTGTTGGTTTCATAACTATTTTGTGGCTCGCGTTCCTTGCTAAAAAATCTCGATAATGAAAACTGAAATTTTCAACAAGCTAACAGCAATTGCAACCAAACACGTGGACGATATCGTGAAATTGGCTATCGAACATACTAACAATCAGGATATGTTGGTTATTTACGATGAACAAAGTGATTTGTCTCGGATACTCACAGCTGCGTACCGATCAGCGTTCCCCACTGCAACTTTTATTGATTTCTTATCAGTAGAAAAAGAGGTGGTGATGTCTGCCTTTGAGCAGTTGCAAGAAAAAGATTTAGTTGTGCTGGTTCAGTCAGAAGACTTTAGGCTGAGTGAATTTCGTATTAGGCTACACCTTTTTGAAAGAGGTATTAAGGTTGTTGATCATCGTCATTTATTGCGTAATGATCCTGCTGCACATGAAACCTACATCAATGCGTTGGGGTATGATCCTGCATGGTACAGAGGTGTAGGACACAAAATAAAAGACCAGTTGTCGGGCACTAGTGAACTACAGATTACATGTGGTGAACATACACTTACTGTGAGTGGTGGATTGGAAGAGCCAAAACCAAATCTTGGAGATTATGCAGAGATGAAAAATATTGGCGGTACTTTTCCTATCGGCGAAGTGTTCACAGAATCCAAAGATTTAACTTCAGTGAATGGATCTCTTTTGATTTATGCTTTTGCTGATATTAATTTTAATATTGAAATGCGTGAACCCTTTCGGATTGATATCACTGATGGATTGGTTACTGGTTGGGATGAAAATACACCACAAGATTTTATTGACGTAATTACAAAAATTAAAACAAACGAACGAGCAATCATGCGTGAAATTGGTTTTGGATTAAACCGAGCGATCACTCGAGAGAATTATCTGAATGACATCACTGCATTTGAGCGAATTCTAGGGATGCATGTTTCACTGGGAGAAAAACACACTGTATACAAAAAAGAAGGGATCAGAGCAAAAAAGACCCGGTTCCATGTAGATCTCTTCTTGGATGTGGACCAAGTTCTTGCTGATGGAAAAGTACTATTTAAAGATGGAGAATATTTAGTGTAGAAATATTTTCACAATAATAAAAAACACTCTTTCGAGTGTTTTTTATTATTGTACCTTTTCGTAGATATCCAGACCTTTGTCTAAAACTATTGTCTCGGTTGTAAATATTCTGGACAATATGTTGCACCAAATTCCGCTTCACTAAGACCAACGGCTAGTGCGTCAGCTTTAGTTTCATAACGATTTCCTTCTGCATCACAAAAAGTAACAGGGGTTCCGTCTTCATAAAAATTCTGATCTGCTTCAACAAGCGGCTTCTCTGAATCATTTTTGTTTAATAAAATCCAAGACCCTCCCACCAGAACGATCAATACGATAACTCCTAAAATAATCTTATTCATGTATATACTGTTATTAATTAACATGATAATAATATCACGAAGACACAACAAGTCACTCTCAATTGTCTGCTCTCTGTGTGCACCACGTCGGTCTAGAACCTCACCAGGTGATTACCTGTAAGCATTCTATGGGGTATGGTGCGCTACGGTATTTAACCCCGTAGGTCTCGTGTATTTTCTACAAATTAAGACAAATGAGACACTCATTATACACAGTACGTCATATTTTCAAATGCCAACAAATGCCAATTTTTGAAATATTATTTTTTACTTAAAGCAAAGAAAACCCTTACTGTATAAGGATCCTGTTGCTTCTCGTGTATTCAACGAATCTATAAAATTGGCATTTTAGATTAATTTACTTGCTCGTACGCCTGCTGCACTTTTACTCACCACGTATTTCTTGGCTAGATCATCGACATGCATACCTCTGTTCAGATCAGCTTTAAAAAGTTTTAATGGCATGAGAAGCTCTCCAGCGAATTCATCTGCTTCTGACTCTTTGGGGTCTCTACTAGTGCCTTCTTGTCTTTTGCACCAACCATGTTGTGTGTGATCGAGCATGAAGTGACCTATTTCATGAGCAATAGTGAAACGTTTTCTATTTTCTGAATTGCTAGGGTCAAAAAGCAATGTAGATCCCTCTGAATCTGTATGGAGTAGTGCGTCAGTATCTTCATCAAACCCGCTGTAAGAAGCAATATTAAAATTACGATTTTCTTGCAAGTAATTTACCACTTCTCTAATAGACGTAGGGGCTGTTTTTATACCAGCGTCCTTAAGGAGTTGCCGTGCCTTATTCCTTGCTGTTCCTATGCTTGCCTTATTTTCCATTGTTCCGTTGTTTAATGAAGTCAATGTACGCAAGAACATCATCCTCTTGTTCTTCATTGAGGCCCTTTCCTCGCATAGCGATTCGACTATCATCTTTTTGAAGAGATTTTTTTTCTTCATCATTCAAAAAATAATCAATACTTTTTCCTGATAGTTCAGAGATTTTTTGTAAGACATCAATTGATATATTTCGTTCACCAGACTCAATCAATGACATGGCTGTAGAAGAAGAGAAGCCTACTTTTTCAGCAAGATCCTTTTGAGACATCCCCATCTCGTTTCGGACTCCTTTAATTTTCTGTCCTATTTTTTTGTATAAATTGTTGGTAGTTATCATATTGATAATACTACTATTTTCAATATGATTTGACAAGTACTTATCAAAATGCTAAATTACTATATAGCGATATGATTAACGTGCACGTCTCATACGCTAAATTTACTAGACATTAATTGTAATAAAAATGAATACAATATTAATTTCGTACGACCTGCTAACTCCCGGTCAAAAATATACAGAGTTACACAACTTAATTATTAATACTTATGGGACTCGTTGCAAACCACTCGAGTCGTTTTGGTTAGTCCGCACATCAGAAACTGCTGAACAAGTACGTAGCTTTGTTGACACAAATATTCTGGATAATAATGACAAGATTATAGCAATAAACGTAACTGGAGATGGGGCTGCGTGGCGTGGTCTATCTGAAGCGAATGGTCAATGGATTAAGAATAATTTGTAAATTATGAAGAAGCCAAAACCAACTAGAAGAAATATTGCACTTAAAAAGCTTTTTGCTAGCAAAGCCTACAGAGAGTGGTTTGATGCTGTCAGTAACAAGTATGAAGAATTTGGGGTACCTTTACCAAAAGAGCCTATTCCTGAACCAAAATGTATCTGTCATCAGACGGGTTGGTACAAGGAAGTAAATGATAAGGTGTCAGAGAGCCAAAATTCTCCAGAGCTTAAGAAAGCTTTAGATACTCTTCGTGACAAAGATGGAAGGATAGAAGGTCATGAAAAAGTTCAAAAAGCATATGAATTCGAGGAGAAATACACTCTTGAGCCAATTGGTATGTATATCGACTATCTAGTATGTACACATATGGATGTGGATAGATTTAAGGATATCAGGGATCGTGAAATATACAGCGAGTTCATCCGTAAAAAGATACTACATGGAGCAGACGAATATGTTTCTCCCATTACTGTGAGTCATAGACCACATGGTATAGGTAAGAGACAAGAAAAAGCACTATGGCTCAAAATTGAACCTGAGGCAACTAAGCAAGACCTTGCTGATAGTTGGGACTTTGTAAAACAGTGGCAAAAAGATCTGCCTGATTATAAAGAACGGTACAAGCAATACCCTAATCTTGAGAGAGATGTTCGTATTATGGATATCTACAATGAAATAAAAGAATCTGATAAAGATAAAACTAAAGATGAGTTAGCTCCTCTTCCAAGTATCGCACTACGTGTTGCATCAAAAATAGAGAGTGAAGGATTTGATGAGATTTTTGAGGAAACGGTCAATAAAATAGTGTCTCAAAGCACTTCTCCTAAGGTTAGGGCTTAGACGTAACCTTCAAAAATACGAATAGACTTAGAATTTAATCATTAACAAATTTAATGATTATTTTTATGTCAAAAAAGAAACAAATAACATGGTCACTTGAGACAAGCAAGATAAGTGATCTCAAAACATCAGAGTACAATCCACGTCGAATGTCCTCTGAGCAGAAAAAACAAATCGAGAATTCAATTGATGGGTTTGGTCGAGTTGTTCCATTAGTAGTAAATATAGGATCTCGAGAGAACATTCTCATTGGAGGAAATCAGCGATATCGTATCTATAAAGAGAAAAAGGTAAAAGAAGTTAAGGTCATGGTGCCGAATAGAGAGTTAACACTTGATGAAGAACAAGAACTTAACCTTCGTTTAAATAAGAACACAGCATCGTGGGATCATGATCTTTTGAAAGACATGAATCTCGATCTACTCTTAGATGTTGGATTTGAAGATGATGAACTACAGGATTTTTTTGACGATGTTGAATTAGCGGAAGATGATTTTGATGTTTTAAAAGCAATTGAAGAAATTAAGGAGGTCAAGGTAAAGGAAGGTGAGATTTGGAAACTAGGAGATAACTTCCTACTCGTAGGAGACTCTACAGATTCTAAACAGGTAAACAAGTTATTAAAAGGACGAAAAGCTCACGTCATTTTTTGTGATCCTCCATTCAACATTGGGCTCGACTACGCAAAGGGCCTCGGAAGTAAGAAAGATTATGGAGGTAATCACTCAAGTAAAGATGATTCAAAATCTGATAGTAAATATCAAGAATTTCTTGAACGTAGTATTTCGGCAGGTAAAGAGATTGCACATAAAGACGCTCACTTTTTTTACTGGTGTGATGCTAAGTACATTGGAACCATACAAAACATATACTCAGAAATGGGCATCACATTTAGACGTATTTGTATGTGGGTGAAGAATAACCACAACCCGACACCCAAAGTAGCATTTAATCGACTGATGGAGCCTTGTTTGTATGGAACTACAGGTTCTCCTCACTTGAACAATAACTTTAAGAATGCGAGTGAAATTCTCAATCAAGAAGTCAGCACAGGAAACCAACTCTATGATGAGCTAACAGACATGATTGATCTCTGGTTGGTGAAACGAGACAACGTTCAGGATTATGTGCATCCAACTCAAAAGCCAGTTGGACTCAATGAGAAGCCACTTAAAAGATGTTCAGCTCCAGGACATATTGTGTTCTCTGGATTTGGTGGAAGCGGTAGTGACCTCATTGCATGCGAACAGCTGAACCGAAAGTGGTATGGAGTAGAACAAGATCCTGTCTTTGCAACAGTGATATTAAATCGTTGGGAGAAATTTACTGGCCTTAAAGCACAACGCCTATGTCAAAAGTAAAGCTAGGAGAGGTATATCAAGTTGGTAATCATATGGTTGGTTGTGGAAGCTCTATTGATAAGGAATTTGTAGCTGAAGTAATAGGAAAAAACAAAATACGAGCAGTCGTGACAGATCCGCCGTATGGGGTAGCGTACGTAGAAAACAAAAAAGGTTTAGCTGATCTTGCTGTGCAAAAAGAAATCAAAGGTGATCATCTACAAACAGAACATGAATATGTGCAGTTTAGTAGAGCTTGGATTGATGCAATCATTCCACATCTCGACACATATAACACATTCCACATCTTTAACGCAGACACGATGTTTTTGGCTTTGCGTACAGGCATGCACATGTCGGGTCTACATTTCGCACAAATGCTCATATGGCTCAAGAATCAACCTGTTATGGGACGAATGGACTACCTCCCTCAGCAAGAGTTAATTGCATATGGCTGGTTTGGTAAACATAAATTCGAAGGATCAAAAGCAAAGAACTTGATTATTCATCCACGACCAAGTAAATCGAGACTACACCCTACTCAAAAACCAATTGGACTACTCAGGAAGCTAATCCTTAATGTGACTAAGCGAAATGAATACGTCTACGATGGATTTTTGGGAAGTGGAAGTACAGCCATTGCGTGTGAACACTTAGGTCGAAAGTGTATTGGTATCGAGCTAGATCCTGAGTATGTTGAGGTCATTCTCACACGCTTAGAAAAGCTGACCAAACAAAAGCGAGCCTTAATTACTAATCATGACGAGCAGTAATGAGAAAAAACCAACAAGTGCTGGTATATACCGGAAGCAAGACTTTGAAGCGTACGTGACATGGAAGTCACTACCAACATTCTTACGAGGTCAGCCCGAGCCAGTATTGCTCAAAATGGGTATTGATGATCCGGTAGTGTTTTCACTTTTGAAATTGAAAACACAGAAAGATTTTGCCAAAGAGTACAACATCAAAGATCTAGGCACCCTCACTGATTGGAACAAAATCATTAAGGAAGAGGGGCTGCTTGATGATATTTATGGATGGGCACGCATGCTCACGCCAAATGTAGTTATGGCTCTCTACAAGAACGTAACCAAACATGGTCGAGCACATGAGGTGAGAGCTTGGTTCGAATTATTAGAAAATAAATAAAAAAGTATGGCTAAAAAACACAACATAACAACCACACAAGAAATCAATGAAATATTGAGTCAGGCATTGTGGGATGTTTCAAAACGTAAAATATCTCTCAAACAGGCACAAATGATATCTCGTCTTGCCACAACATTATCAAAAAATATTCAACAACTAGACCTTAAAGAACGAGTAGATGCTCTAGAAGGTTTGATTACAAAGAGAAGAAGATAATATGAAATCATTACAATCAGTACTAAACAGAAGCGACTTGTCTCCACGTGAGCGAGCCATGCTTATGATTCAACATAGTGTCCATCGGTATGTTTCAGATGAAGATTTGTTTTCTAAGTCAGAGATAAACTCGATTACTAAAGGTTGGTCTCCTGATGAGCATGAGGCACGACGATATAATAAGTATGTAGATTTTTGGCGGGCGTTTCAGAGACTGCACAGAAACATGGGAGGACAATTCCTTTCAGCTCAAATTGACTCTGCAAACCTAGAGAAGATATTAACTATATTTCATTACAACAAAAATATAGATGATTGTACGGAGATATTGGAACAAAGAACAAAAAATGTTTCAGACAAAGATCCATTCGATTATATTCTCGAAAACACAGGTATCAGCTACGACCAACTGATACATACACAAACATTTCTCTCTCTGCCAAAAGAGATACAGGATGACATGAAACTAATCGATGAATATGTTATTGATGATTACTTTTACTTTAATCAAGAGGAACAACTCGCAAGTATCCTACAAGGAAAAGAAGAGTTAACTAAAGATGAAATCAAACAATTAACGGACATGATCATCGAAGGTATGTCTTGGGAGAAGGAAGGTCTACACACAAAACCATCATTCTTTGTACAACTATTATTCGGAACATCTTTCGGGAGCTTGCCTCTCTCATATATTACAGATAGGTTGGTGGAAAAATACGATATTGAACATGAAGAAGAGGAAGAACAACAGGATGCAATTGCTCAGTTACCAAATCTTAAAGGAAAAGTACGATTTATTTTGAAACAAGAGATACGAGACGGCCTTTTTGATTTCTACCAACCACTTTGTAACTCTACGGGTTATGAAACACATAATGGAAAAACCACATTGCCTCTTAATGAACTATGGGATATATGGTCTCGCACTAAACAAAAAGTGAGAGAAGAAATCCAAGAGAAGATAGATACAGGTAGGTATGTTCTCGAGAAGAGGAATATTAGCTATAGCAAGATACAAATACCCGAGAAGATAATTACTGGTACAGGACTATATTACGCAGACGACTCATTACCTTATGTTCAAGATTACAAGAAGCAAGTTGATACCCTCAGAATATATGGATATCTGTTTAAGGAAATAGCAGAATCAGATATTACAAAAGACTATGCATACTTGTTGCGATATGTAGAAATCACCGAAAGGGTCTCGCAAATTATTGATCAAGATGTCGTGATTATCGCTGAGCGATTTCTTCGAGATAATAGAAGTGCACTTGAAACAATCAACATATATATTTATGCTATCGCTACAAGCGTTAGTCATATTCACCAAAACGAACGGTTTACTTTTCCGCTCACCTCACTACTACATAGTTTTGTGATTGATATAGATAAAGTTAAGCCGCGTGATTTCTTTGTCACCGAAGACTTTATTGAAGAGGCATGTCAAAGTGTCGGACGAGAGTGGAAAATCTCAGGGAGAGAATAGCTACAATATTTGTTCTCCATCCATCCAGATTTCTACAATATCCCAGCTTCGTGGACTGTTCCATTCTCCTCCATTGTGAGTCATAACTACTCGCCATGTACTACGTATCATCGCTCCAAATCCGTTTTGAGAATCTACATATGAAACGACTGTGTATTTACTTCCAACATTGGTGGTCGTGTAATCAAATGAAGGAAAATCTGCGGTACTTGGTGATTTAAGTAATTGTTTAACCATTCCTTGAGCCATGATCTTTGCTTGAGATTCTGTTGGAGCAGATGGTGTGGCTTGTTCTGCAATAGTATTGTTTGTTGTGGTACTGGTAGATGCGTCGTCAGATGACCCGATTATAAACAGTAAGAATATTCCTCCAATGATACCGAGCGTCCAGTATATTTTACGTTTCTTATCTTTTGCTTTCAATTCTTCCCTTTGGTCATCCAGACTTTTGATGGTGTCTTTATATTCAGATGAATCAATCTTTCCTTGTAGAAAGTGAGCAGTAGGATCAACGTATTCTTTCAAAGCAATTTTGGCAGGATATTTTTTCTTATCCTTGGTCGTAATATTAAGAGTACGAAATACATTGTTTACTTCAATACTAGCGATCTCTGAAATTTTAATGTTTTTGGTCTTGATAAGACCTTTGATATCAATAGAATCTTCATATACTGAAAATCCGTTATCTTCTTTATGAATATAGTTCATGTTTAGCGGGTTTTTTATTTTGTAAAAGTGTAGGTGAGTCGTACAACCAGTAGTCTCCCCACCGTCGCGATACCCGAAGGTACCCATACCCAATAAATTGGATATGACCCGCTAAAGTGACTCCGATGAGGAGGCTACTGTACTTTAGCGGGTAATTTGTATTATACCTCACTACTATTATTACTGGTACTCGGTTATCGACTAGTTGCCAACTAGCACTACCGGGGTGTATGTGTCATTAATGTAAGTAATGACAAATATAGAAATAGAAGAAAGAGTTAAATACTGTCTGTATGTACGTAAAAGTACAGAGCAAGATGAGAAACAAGCGCTCTCCATTGAGTCTCAAGTAAATGAGATGAGAGAGCTAGCACAGCGAGAGGGTTTGTATATTGTAGAGACAAAGAAAGAATCACACAGTGCCAAGGCTGCTGGCATGCGTCCCGTATTTAATGAGTTGGTTTTAGAAATACAATCAGGTAAATTCAATGGAATACTCACATGGGCACCTGATCGTATTGCTCGTAACGCAGGAGATCTTGGTCGGGTGGTAGACCTTTTTGATCAAAAGAAACTCAAAGAAATACGTACATACTCACAGAGCTTCAAGGACACACCTAATGAGAAATTTTTACTCATGATTCTTGGTTCACAAGCAAAGCTAGAAAACGACCAGAAAGGACAAAATATCAAGCGTGGCATGAGAGCACGTTGCAAGCTCGGATTCTTCCCATGTGTAGCACCAACAGGGTATCTCAATGATCCAGACCAGAATATGCCAGGAAACATTCTTATCGATCCAAAGCGTGCCCACGTTATCAGAGAGGTATTCGAGAAAGTAGGTAATGATTCGTGGAGTGGTCGAGAAACATGTTATTGGTTAGATAAAGTACGGAAATACAGAACATCACGAGGTAAAAAGATTAGCGCAGGTAATATGTACAGAATACTCAGAAATACTTTCTACTACGGAGAGTTTGAATATCCCAAAGGAAGCAACGACTGGTATACGGGAGTGCATGAACCAATCATCACCAGAGAACTATTTGACAAAGTACAAGAGGTATTAGCCGGTAGATACGTACCTAAGACTGAATCGAAAGAATTTGCGTTTACCAAATTGATGTCTTGTGGAGACTGCCAATCAGGTATTACTGCAGAAGAAAAATTTAAGAAACTGAAAGATGGATCGGTGAATAGGCACGTATATTACAGGTGTACTAAGAGTAAAGATTTGAAATGCAAGAACAAACCAATGAATGAAAACAAATTACTGGAAGAATTACTCAATCTTATAGATCAAATTAAGCTAGATGAGTTAGCAATCAAAGAGAAGATAGTTGAGGAACTACATAGATATAATAAATTTAGGACAAGCGTGATGGGTTCAAAGAAAGTTAAGGTGGATATACAGGAAACAGACATCCGGAACTATATGAAATATCTATTACAAGAAGGCTCGATATTGGAAAAACGAGAACTACTTTCAGGACTCAACGAAGATATTGTGATGAGTAAAAGTAAGTTGTATTTACAGGGGAAATTATTTTAGAGGGTGATAAAATCAAGTAATGAGTCAACTAGACAAAAATATCGAAAAACTTTTTAAATCACTGGGGTCCCCAGAGAAAGATCACATAGATAGTTTAATAAAAGGAATAAACAACAAAGATCCAGACTCAATAAAGGAATTGATGGAGGTTTTAGGAACAAAGCCCAAAAGACCTCTGTATTATGTTGCGACGCATCTCAGATACCTTCCTGAGTTTGGTTCACGGGACGTGATGAGATATTGTGGGGATTATATTGATCAATTAGTTCGCTTTATTTTAGAAGATCGAAGATATTTATCAAAGTGGTTCCTAAAACCATTGGGCGGCAATCTAAAGTTATTTAGGAAATACATTGAACCAGAATTATATGAGCAATTAATGCTATTTAATAAAATATATACATCTGCGAAGCATGATTTTAATCATGAAGAAGACAAGTGTCGATTTAATTATATAGACACGATCTACTATATTTTTATAACAAAGCACCTCGCAGAAATATTGCTACCAATGTCGGAGAGAGCACAAGACTACAACAACCATGGAAATACCTTTTATTCGTATAATCCAAAAGATTAAGGGTAATTTGCAATATACCCTATGGGGGTATATACTGTTTGAATGAAAGAAAATAGTAAAGCATGTATAACGAGGCTTAAAAAAATTGAAGGACAAGTTCGAGGATTACAAAAGATGGTACAAGAAGACGAATACTGTGTAGACATCATCACTCAAACGAGTGCTGTTCGCAGTGCACTTAAATCTTTAGAAGATGTAATGCTTGAGAGTCACCTGCAATCATGTGTGATAAATCAGGTAAAAAATGGACAAGAAGATAAAGCAGTGTCTGAGATATTAAAAGTATATAAACTGAAACGATAGTATGGACCTAAAAGAATTATTGCAAAAGCAGATGAAGGGAGAGATCGTCATTATTGACGTAAGAAATGAAGATGAGCACAAAGCTCAGAACCCCCTTGCTTCTATTAATATCCCGCTGTCTTCTTTGGGAGAAGATCCTCACCAAGTTGCTCAATTCGATAAGGATATAGTTCTCGTCTGTCTTTCAGGTAGAAGGTCCCAGATAGCTCAAGAAACTATCCGCAATAGTCTAGGGTTGGATACGTACGTGCTGTTAGGAGGGTTAGAAACACTATTACAATAATATGATAAAAGAAAAATACACAATCAAAGATTTTTTACCACTAATTGCCATATTTACTGGAATCATTATTCTATCTGTCCTCTGGGTTAGTGCATTCTCGGGAGGATTCATGCGATGGATGGAAATATTTATGGGATTATTTTTTATTACTTTTGGACTATTAAAAGTAATCAATCTAAAAGGTTTTAAGGACGCCTATCTCATGTACGACATAATTGCCATGAAATACCCAAAGTATGGCTATGTGTATCCGTTTATAGAACTATCTCTTGGAGTTTTATACCTAGCAAGTCTATTTCCAATATTCACAAATATTGCGACTTTGATTGTAATGTCTGTATCTGCACTTGGTGTTTACTTGAAACTAAGAAAAAAAGAGAAAATCATGTGTGCCTGTTTGGGAGTCGTATTTAAGGTACCAATGACTTGGGTGACTCTTGCTGAGGATTTGTTAATGGCGGGTATGGCGCTTATGATGCTATTACTAATGTTTAATTAAAAATATATGAATATCTCAATAAAAATATCAATAATAATCCTTATAGGAGCTATCGTCTTAGGTGGGTTATTAATATTTAATCAGTCTCAGAACAAAACTACAAATCCAGTTACTACTTCAACATCCCAAATACAAAGTTTGCCTCTAACGGGAAGTACGGCAGTAATGTATAAGCATACTGGCTGTGGTTGTTGTGCTGGACACCAAGCAGCCCTTGAAGAAGCAGGTATGCAAGTGGAGGTTATTGAATTGCCCAGTGTGGCGGAAAAGAAAAAAGAATATGGGGTACTTCCTAGTCAAGGATCATGTCATACACTAGTGGTAAATGATGGACAGTATGTGGTTGAGGGTCATGTGCCTGTTGAGGGAGTGGTTAAATTATTGAATGAAGAACCTGATATTCCAGGGATCGCATTGGCTGGTATGCCTATAGGAACACCAGGGATGCCCGGTCCTAAGACACAAGATTACATTGTTCAAGTTATTGGAAGTGACGAAGTCTTTGCAACATACTAAACATCTTAATATGAATACAAAAATAATTTCCTTAATCATAATCGTTTTAGCCTTAGTAGTTGGAGGGTGGTTTGTCTTCGGGCAAGGTGGTTCTCAGGTACCTGATACATTCCAATATGCGGAAGGCGTACCGTGTCACTCCATGGGTAATTTCTATATGGGTGAGTGTGAGTTTGATAAAGATGGTAACCCAACAAATCTATAGTTATGAAAAAAGAATTACAAGAAAAGTTTGGATTGGTTGGTGTTGCGATTGGAGTATGTCTTATGATTGCTCATGCCATTCATTTACCCCTCGTCTTACTAGGGACATTAGGGTTTGGTAGTTCATTAATGATGAACTCATGGACGTTACAAATAGTTGGGGCAGTTCTAACAATTATCAGCATCGCGTTATTAGTTAAAAACAAAAGTATGAAAACAAAAATAGTTGCAGGAGCAGTCATAGCAATAGGAGTCATTGTCCTCGCTGGATTCGGATGGAGTCAAATGAAGACATCGATGCATCAAGGGGGTTCTAATAGTATGGCTGATTTCCCTTGTCACCAAATGGGTGGTCAATGGATGGGAGACTGTACTTTTGATGAGAACGGAAATCCAATCCTTGATACCAATGAGGGACTGTCTGTCAGTGGTGAAAAATTCAGCGAAGAAGTTGATGGCCTTGAAGATGTGTTGCCAACCGAAGTGATCACTCTAAAAGATGGAGATGTGTACGAAATGACCGCGGGACTCGTAAAACAAGAAGTTGGAAACAGAATGATCAAGCGACTTGCATATAACCGTATGATTCCAGGTCCAATCATCACCGCAGAAAAAGGATCTAGTATCACACTTCGTTTTACAAACGAGCTAGATGTTGAGACAACCCTACATTCTCATGGGCTACGAGGAGAGGATAAATTTGACGGTGTACCAAAGGAGATGGGTGGAAAACAAGTAGCTATGAAGCCGGGCGATACTTTTAACTATACGCTTGAATTCAACGATACGGGTGTATTCTGGTATCATCCACACATCCGAGAAGATTATGGTCAAGAGTTAGGCCTGTATGGTAATTTTCATATAACCGAGGATGGTTATTGGAACGAGGTAAACAAAGAGGAGTTTCTAGTAGTAGACGACTTTCAGCTAGAAACAGGTTTTCTTAAAGATACAACAACACAAACTCTTATGGGTCGATTTGGTGAAATACTTTTGGTGAACAATTCAGAAGACTACAATCTTGCAGTAAAGCAAAATGAAACAATTCGTTTCTTTATGACAAATGTTGCGAATACTCGTACTTTCGATGTTTCTATTCCAGGAATACAAACGAAATTAGTTGGAGGAGATGTTGGTCGCATTGAAAAAGAGTCATACGTAGAAAGCATGATAATTGCCCCATCGGAGAGGTGGATATTTGAGGCAAAGTTTGAGCAACCTGGTATATATAACATTGAGCATCGGGGTACCGTAATCGGAACTATTACTGTTTCGTCGGAACAAGTAGACAAAAATATCTCCTTGACACAATTACGATCAAATACGTCTGACTATGCAGTCTTAAGGAATAACATAGCTAATTTGCTAGAGAAAAAGCCTGACAAGAGACTAACAATAAATATTGAAATGCCTGGCATGGCAGGGATGATGAGGGAAGGAATGATGATGGACGATGAACACGGATCAGAAGCTCCACATGGAGATGAAGGAATAGAGTGGGAGGACGAGATGCGTATGATGAACCTCAGAACTGACGAAGATTCAGTCACATGGGTGTTAAGAGACGTTGATACTAACAAAGAAAACATGGAGATTGATTGGAAGTTTACACAGAATGATTTTGTGAAAATTGAAATCTACAATGATCCGGCTAGCATGCACCCCATGCAACACCCAATCCATTTTCACGGACAACGTTTTGCTGTTATAAGTCGAAATGGAGTGGGGGTTGATAATCTGCAGTGGGAGGATACAACATTGATTAGAACTGGAGAAAAAATTGAAATCATCCTTAATACTACTAATGTGGGAACATGGATGTCTCATTGTCACATTGCAGAACACCTTGGTGCAGGAATGATGTTTAATTTTACTGTTGAATAAATTACATGGATAATTTAACCTAATAAGATAAAATTAGAGTTACAGAATATGGCATTTTTATATATTAAAAAAATAATATCATCTCTCCTGTTTGCAGTTATTGCACTTGGTTTTTCTTTCCATGTCTCTTTTGCGCAAGGGGCTTCTTTGAACAAGTATAGCGGTCATTTGTATTCACAAGCCGTGCACCATATAGATTGTGGATCCTCTGGTCCAGGCTGTTCTGCAGATGAGCATTTGTTTGTGGCGGCAATAAGCAGCACGTCTAAAAAAACAACCCAAGAAACAAAAGGTAGTCCAGACGTTGATTCGAACCTCTTTTTCCTTAATCAAGGTCAAGACAACATAAATAATTATCATTTGTCTTTAAAGAGTACTGGGTATGCTCATCATCATTTTTTAAAAACAAATTCCAACAGCGGTGGCCATCACGGTTTAGCTCGAAGTCAGTTGCCATAACGTTAATTTAGAACCAAACAGACAAATAAACATTCTAGCTAGGGCAATGGTCACTCTGGTATATAGGATGAGGATCTAGCTCAGACAATTAGACAAATTAATAAAATTACATGGAAACACAACAACCAAACAAAAATATACTTACAACATTAGCAGTACCTATATCAATAGTTATCGCAGGAGCGCTTATAGCACTCGCGGTAGTATTCTCTGGAGGTACTAGCGACCAGGTGGTGGTCAACCAACCGCAAGTGCCTGTAGCACAAAAACAAGAACCAGAGGGTAATTTAGAAGCGGTACGACCAGTAGACGCAAACGATCATATTAAAGGTGACATTGATGCACCAGTAAAAATAGTTGAATACTCTGACTTTGAATGTCCGTTTTGTAAGAGAATACATGACACATTAAACACAGTCGTTGAAAACAATCCGAATGTCGCATGGGTCTACCGTCAATTCCCATTAGAGCAATTACACCCAGTTAAGGCACAGCGTGCAGCAGTAGCTTCAGAGTGTGCGGCCGAGCTAGGAGGTAACGATGCGTTTTGGCAGTTTACTGATGGATATTTTGCGGACTCAACAACTGGTAACAATAGAACTGATCAAGATACTCTTATCCCTGCTTTAATTGCAAAGATTGGTATAGATCAAGAAGCATTTAACGAATGTGCAAACAGTGGTAGATATGATGATCATATTGCAGCTGACGTTGAAAATGCTGTGGAAACAGGAGGTCGAGGGACACCTTGGAGTATTGTCATTGGTCCAGATGGCAAAACATTACCACTGAACGGAGCACAACCACAAGCGGCTATTGAACAAATCATCGAGTTAGTGCAATAGACATGAAAATAATCATTAACAACTGGAAGTATGTACTGCTGACATTATTTGTCTCAATGGGAATACTCACAATTGTTATTGGGATTCAGAATTGGCAATTGCTTTCTAGTCTGTGGTCTGCCGAGTTTGGAACGTCCTGGCAAAAACTAGTACTGACGTTAACACTGTATGTATCGATAGGAACAAACTTTACTTTGTTAGCAGGATTTACGACAGTGATTACCTCAGTTTTGTTTGGTACTAGTGTTGCCTTGCTGATCTATTACACAAAAACAGTACAGAACATGCCGACACGAATGACTGGTATCGGGATAAGTGGTTTTGGAGGCATGATTAGTGGGTTGTTCGGCATAGGCTGCGCAGCATGTGGAACATTCCTATTTTCTCAGATGCTATTTTTATTCGGTGCGGGTTGGCTACTGACGTGGCTACCTCTCAAAGGCGAAGAATTTGGCTTATTAGGGGTTATCTTACTGATATATACAAACTATCTGCTTGTAAAAAAGATACGTGAACCTCTGATTTGTCCAACATAATTACAAAAAATTATTACTTAATATTATTTAACATGAAATTATTTATTTCTATAACAGTGCTAGCAATATTGCTTTTGATTGGTAGCTCACTGTGGTCAAAAAACACAAAAGAAAAAGCATGGGTGCAAAACATTACTGGAGTAGTTTCAACGATAGTAACAGATCGAAATCATGTACAAACAAAAGTTAACTATGATAGTACTCCATCGGTAGGAGGAGATCATCACCCGGTATGGTTGGGTTGTAACGGTGATGTTTACGAAGAACCTGTTGTTGAGGAAAACGCAGTGCATTCATTAGAGCACGGAGCAGTCTGGATTACTTATCAACCAAGTATCACAGGTGAACAGTTTACTATGTTGGATGACAAGATGGCTGGATATTCTTTTCTCAGCCCATACCCAGAACAAGACTCTCCAATTATGTTAACTGCATGGGGTGTCCAGCTCTCAGTTGACTCAGCAAATGACCCTAGGATCGATCAATTTTTAACAAAGTACCGGCAAGGACCACAAACACCAGAGCCAGGGGCAACTTGTAATGCGATTCCGGGAGGAATGTAATAAAAGTGTATATGAATTATAAAAAGATCAAAAGACACACACTACCTTTGTTAGCTGCATTTATTATTGGAATAGGAGTTCTAGTCATAGATGGACAAACTAGCGTCAATTCAGTCAAACCTAATGCAGCAGAGATTGGATTTGCTCAGGACATGAGTGTACATCACCAGCAGGCCATAGAAATGTCCTTCTTGGTTCGAGAAACAAGTAACGATCCAGATATTTTAGGTTTTGCTTTTGACATTATTAATACGCAGGCAGCCCAGCGTGGAATGATGTTAGGTTGGTTGGATTTATGGGAACAGCCCTTTACTACAACACAGCAACCAATGATGTGGATGATGGAAGACATGTCCATGACAGATCACCAACAGATGATGAATGATTTTACTCCTAGTGCATACATGCAGGGAATGGCAACATCCGAAGAGATGAATACGCTGACGAAGTTCAACGGCCTAGATGCAGAACAGTTATTCCTTGAGCTTATGATTCGACATCATAAAAGTGGAGTTATGATGGCTGAAGGAGTGATAAAGCGTAGCGATAACGAAACTGTCGTGCGCCTTGCGCAGGCTATGATCAACGGACAAGAAGCGGAAATTGACTACATGAAGGGCCTATTATTAAGGTATTAACTAACAATATGAAAGAAAAACAAATAGATAATAAAAAATCTAAAGGAAAAAGGTCACATAAACAAGTAGTCAAGAATTTTCTCCGCTTACGATCAGTAATAATTGTTAGTGCATGCGTTGCCCTAATTATTTTGTTACTGTGTGTATTTATATACTCACAGTCTTTTAGCGTGGTAGCTAAGATAAATGGAGAATCAATTAGTAGAACTGAATTTGTTAGTGAGCTAGAAAATCGATTTGGTACTTCAGCATTGGATGCTTTAATTTCCGATATTCTGATTAATCAGGCAGCAAAAGAAGTTGGCATTACTATTACCGATAGTGAAATAGATGACGAAATCGCACTTGTAGAGGCACAAGTTATCGCTCAGGGCGGTACACTGGAAGATCTTTTGCAGCAGCAGGGCCTTAATAGAGAAAGTCTTAGAAAACAAGTTAAAAATCAGAAAATATTAGAAATTGTTCTGGCGGAGAATGTTGCAGTGACGGAAGCAGATATAGACGCTTTCATTGAAGCCAATGGTCCATTACCAGAAGGGCAGGACAAAGTATTGCGACCACAAATAGTAGATCAGTTGAGGAGTCAGAAGTTTACCACCGCTGTACAAAGCTATCTTGTCGGCCTACGCACACGCGCAGATATTAGGTACTATGTTGATTATGAGTAAAAAAATAAAATTAGTAGGTACTTTGTTGGGAATGTTTACATTGTTAGGCTTTGCCTTTGTGGCTTGGCATAGTTCCGAAACAAATTTAGGTCTTGATAAAGGCAGTGAGGTTGTCTCGACAGCGGACTCTGGTGAGGAGTTAGGTGTTACTGTAAAAGAGATCGAGATTCAATCAGGTGATTCGTTATCTGTCATTTTGGAGAATGCTGGCGTGCCCCCAGAAGATCATTTTGCAATTTTGGATGCCGCACAGGACGTATTCGATTTTTCAAAAATCCAAGCAGGAAAGCTTATGCATGTTGTGCTTGCTCAAGACGCAATAGCGGCCATAGATTATGATCTCTCTGCGGAAAAAAAGATCGTAATAGAAAAAGACAGTGAAGGATTTGAGGCAAAAGAAGTACCAATTGAATACGATATTACAGAAACAGTACGAACGGTCACCATCGACTCTTCATTGTTTTTGGACGGATCTAGAAATGGCCTTACCGACAAGACACTCATTGACCTTATTGAGATTTTTCAATGGGACATTGATTTTTCTACCGCTATTCAGCCCGGTGATTCGTTTACTGTTTTATATGAAGAACGTAAAACGAAAGATGGACAAAAAGCTAGTTCTGGAAAAATATTAGCAGCCGAGATTACTAATCAAGAAAAAACATATGACGCTTATTACTTCGAATTATCTGATGGTGATTCGGGATATTATGATAGCAACGGTGAAAACACAGAGCGCCAATTTTTACGCTCTCCAATCAGTATTGGCTATATTAGTTCTGGTTATACAAACAGACGAGTGAATCCTGTTACAAAACAAGTAGCGCCTCACAGATCAATTGACTATGCTGCTCCACACGGAACACCGGTTGTTGCGATTGCTGACGGAGTAGTTTCTACTGCCGGAAACAGGGGTGGGTACGGCATAATGATTGAAGTTGAACATGGAGAATACCGTAGCCAATTCGCTCATCTCTCAGGAGTTGCCTCAGGAGTAAGGAAAGGGTCACAAGTGACTCAGGGGCAAGTCATTGGGTACGTTGGTTCAACAGGTAATTCAACGGGGCCTCATTTGCAGTATGCTTTATTTAAAAATGGCACTCCCATTAATCCTCTCACCGCAGACTTACCTGCTGGTAAAGAACTGAATAAGTCACTCATGTTAGATTTTGAAACTATTCGTAATAAAAGAATAGATCAACTAAGGCTAAAAGATAATTAGTAAAATCATGAATAAGAAACAACAAAGGTCGGTGTCAGGGTGCGATAGCTGTGACAATCCGGAGAAAACTTCAGTAAGGGATTCAAAAAAATTATTTTCCTTTCAGAAAGCAATCAGGGTATTAACTCCCGTGTCTGGATTGTTATTGGTAATAGGGTTTTTTAGTAAATACTTATTTGTGCAGGATTTGAGTACGATATTCTATATCTCGTCAATTATTGCGGGGTCACTGTTTGTAATACGCAATGCCGTAAAAGGTCTGATCAAACAAAGATTTCTCAATATTAGTTTTTTAGTGTTAATTGCTTCTATAGGTGCTATCTATATAGGTGAATACGCTGAAGCTGCTGCGGTTGTATTTTTCTTTTCTTTGGCAGAGTTATTTGAAAGCTATGGAGTAGAGCGTTCTCGTCGAGCAGTGTCTGCACTTCTAAAAAGAACACCAAAAGTGGCACGTTTAAAAAACGGAAATTCGGTGCCTGTAGTAGATGTTATGGTAGGTCAAATAGTTGAGATTCGTCCAGGAGAGCAAATCCCATTAGATGGGACCGTGATAAATGGAGAGTCAGCGGTAGATGAATCTGCTATCACAGGTGAATCAGTGCCAGTTGATAAATCCCTCAAAGATAAGGTGTTTGCAGGCACACTAAACGCGCAAGGATATCTTGAGGTACAAGTGGATAAACTCAGCACAGACTCCACTTTTTCAAAAATTATTTCTCTCATTGAAGAAGCTCAAGCATCACGGGCTCCCACCCAGGCATTTATTGATAATTTTGCAAAATATTATACACCTACGATTGTTCTCACATCTGTTTTTATTGCAGTTATTCCGACATTAGTTTTTGGTTTACCATTTGATGATTGGTTATATAGGGCGTTGATTCTCTTGGTCATTGCCTGTCCCTGTGCCTTAGTTATCTCCACTCCTGTTGCTATAGCGTCTGCTATTGGAGGAGCATCAAGGAATGGGATTTTAGTTAAAGGAGGTAAGTACTTAGAAAAACTAGCAACAATAAAAGCAATTGGATTTGATAAAACTCGTACAATTACTTACGGAAGACACATCGTAACAGACGTCTTAGTATTTGGTTCCTATTCAAAAAAAGAATTATTAACGGATGCAGCGAGTATAGAGGCACTCTCCTCACATCCTTTGGCTGAGGCAATTGTTGAGTATGCTACAAGACTAAACATTGAGTTGCACACAATAGATTCATTTAGAAATATTGCTGGGAAAGGTGGGTCTGCAGTATGCCTTGATTGTGAGGCAAATATTCATATTGGTAATAGTAAGCTTATGCAAGAGCAAGGTATAGACAGTACAAAGTTTGAATCAGACGTTGAACTCTTAGAGAAAGAAGGTAAGACGGTTGTATTGGTAGCAAAAGGTAATAAGCTTATGGGGGCACTGGGAATCTCTGACGTGGTACGAGAAGGTGCAGCAGAAGCTATTGCTGATCTTAAAGATATGGGTATAGAAAGAGTCATGCTTACTGGAGACAACGAGCATAGCGCACACTACATCGCAAGCCTTGTTGGGATTACAGATGTTAACGCCTCTCTTTTGCCCCAAGAGAAGATGCAGATTATAAAAAAAATGAAGGAGAGCTATGGGCCGACAATGATGATTGGTGATGGAGTAAATGATGCTCCGTCATTAGCAACATCAGATGTTGGTATTGCAATTGGTGATGGGGGTACTGATGTTGCAATAGAGTCTGCAGATATCACTCTCTTGTCTGGAGATTTAAAAGCTATTCCGAAAGCCATTCGACTTGCCAAAGCTACAGTTAGAACAATACACATAAATATTGCGTTAGCCTTAGGTATTAAGGTTTTGTTTTTAGTTTTAGTTCCGCTAGGTTTTACTAATTTAGTGTTCGCGATTGCTGCTGATTCAGGTATGGCGATAGTGGTCATCTTAAATAGTCTGAGATTATATAATACATAGACATTTAAATTTTTTAAGTGTTGATTGGAAGACAGACTAAGTAAAAAACACCAGCAAGGGTGTTTTTTACTTAGTTACGAGTTCTTGACCCCGCTCGGTCACTTGAACTCTCACTAGCATGTGCTCCCGGCAGGAATCGAACCTGCAGTTTAGCTTCCGCAAAGCCATGTTTTATCCATTAAACTACGGGGGCAGTTGGTAAGTGAAATTATAACAAAAAAGATGGCTGCGTAGCAGCCATCTTTTTTGTTATTTTTCTAAAACCCTATCTTCTCCATCAATATTTCAATGAATGGTTCTCGAAGCTCGTCATCTTCTTCCCAAGGTGACTTGTCTAGATATTCTCGAAGCTTACCTTCTGGTGGCCGAACTCCTACTGGGATAACCAATATTGGTAAATATTTTTTTTCATATTTTAATAAAACTCTTTGTTCTTCTGGAAGAAAATTATACGCAGAGAAATCTTTAACTTTATATTTCTTACCTCCAATAACAATATTATTTGTATTGAATTTTACGACAATTTTCTCTGGTTTCTTGGTAGCCAAAAGAGAAAGAACAAAAGCTGAAAGAATTACTAATACTCCAAAAGTATAATTTCCTAAAACAAAAGCTGCTCCTGCTATCGCAATAAATAGAATCCATAAAATCCAATACCAATCCTTAGATTTTTCAATGTACTGAAATGTTTGTGTCTCAAACGCCACTTCTGCTTGTTCTGGTTTTTCAGATTTTTTCATAAGTTTATGATACCAATATATAGAGCCATATACTACTTTATTGAAAAGAGCTGCTATTTTAGGTATGATACTCTCCACTATTGGAATTTCCTGATAGTATATTTGGAAGTATGGCAGAGCGGTTGAATGCACTGGTCTTGAAAACCAGAGTGTCAGAAATGGCACCGGGGGTTCGAATCCCTCTACTTCCGCACAATATAAAAAACACCGTTCGCGGTGTTTTTTATATTGTGCGGAAGTAATTTTGATATACTATACGGTGTATGACACTCTATGTTTTTTTAGCTGGGTTTGGAATAATGTGCGCTTCGCTTTTGAGTATTTTTTTTATATCAAAACAATCTGAAGAATTTGTCACTCACAACATGCCCTACTTGATTTCTTTTTCTGCTGGAGTGTTTTTATTTACCACAGGAATAATGATCACCGAGGCATATCATATTTTTGAGAATATTTTATATGTACTTGCTGGAGTTTTGGTCGGTTATACCTTTGCCAATGTTCTTGTCTACATTATGCCTCGCATTCATCATCATCACGATGAGTGCTGTGAAGGACACGAAGCCAAAGGTAGAAATGTTTTAATTGCTGATGGTTTACATAATGTGGCTGATGGTTTAATTCTAGTTCCGGCATTTATCATTTCTCCTCTTTTGGGATTTGGGACTGCCATCTCATTATTTATTCATGAGGCACTCCAAGGGGTTTCTGAATTTTTCGTATTAAAACGTTCAGGATATTCAACAATACGTGCCCTTCTATATAATTTTTTAGTATCCTCAACCATCTTGGTTGGAATCGCAATTGGTTTGTTTACGGTTAATACTGTCTTTTTACAAGGAATCTTATTGTCGCTTGCTGCTGGTTTATTTGCGTATATTATTTTTCATGACCTACTTCCCCACAAACATCACCCGGATGCTTCACGACATACGTGGGTTACGCATATTCTTATTATTCTGTGTGGAGTACTTTTACTGGGTGTTGTTAATTATTTTCTTGCAGAGAGTCATAATCACGAACACGAAGCACCACAGCAGCAGTCGCTGAATCTCTAAGATTACATACGTTTGAGACAAACAAAAAGCGAGGGCTGCGCCCTCGCTTTTTGTTTGTCTTCTTTTGTTCTACTGTTCTACTTAGTTGTAGAAAGTTTTTTTGAAAGTCGAGCTTTCTTTCTATCTGCTGTATTACTTTTGATAACGCCTTTTTTTGCAGCCTTATCAATTGCTTTATAAACAGACGGTACTAATTCTTGTGCAACTTTTGTTTCACCTGCATCTACTGCTTTTGTGAACTTTTTAATTACCTCTTTCATAGTACGACTTACTCGCATATTAAATATGCGTTTTTTCTCATTACTCTTGATTCGTTTCTTTGCTGATTTCGTGATTGCCATAGTTCCGGTATAATATAAGAATATGGTACAAAATGCAATACGCGAAGAACAAGTAGATGAAGACAAATTATGTTTACTATCTCTTGATGAAGCAAGAGAAGAATACAAAGAAAAACGCAGAGACATCAACGACATGTTGATTTTTGTTGTTATCACAATTTTTATTCTTAGTTTTCTCTTTTACTTAATTCTCCCTGAAACAAGAACCGCACCTCTGAATCCTGTTTATATGGAAATGGCCATCTTTTTATTTACTGTTATCTCTGGTTTTACTGTCTCAAGACAAAATAATAGATATAGACAAATTATGATGGAAATAACAGAGTTTGATGGTTCAGTCTCGGCACTATATCGAGAATTTGCAAACTTCGGAGGAACCTACCAAGATGACTTTAAAGCTATCGCACTACGTCACTACGAACCAATAATCGGCAAACATCAATGGGATTACAACATCACCAATAAATCTTCAACACTCACCGACACCTATCATTTGGTAAAAAATCTTTCACAAAAAGGCGACATCTCTCATGTTGAACATTCATCTGTATCAGAAATAAAAAAACAACTATCTGATATGCAGAAAAACCGTAAAGACATGATAGCGCTTCATGCAGAACGGATACCACAATTCCAATGGTTTGTTATTTTCTTTTTAGCCATGATGTTAATTATGACCATGTCGTCTGTCTCTTCGTTTGGATCTGTTGTTGAATCCCTGCTCAAGGCATCAGCAGCAACTGCCATCATCGCGGTAATTGTTATGCTACGTCGTCTCGATACACTTGATATGTTTGAATCATTTTTAGGAGAACACTCGGCTCAAGATGTTATTAATATTTTTGATGGTACAAAATAACTATTCATATACATGATTGGACACTTACACGGAACAGTTATAGACATCACTGGAAACACTCTTATTGTATCTGTAGGAGGTGTTGGATATCAAGTTGCCTGTAAAGACACCTGTGTCTCAAAAACAGCTGTAGAAAGGCATATATCGCTTTTTACTCACCTTGCTGTACGCGAAACTGCACTAGACTTATACGGATTTGAAACTAAACAAGAACTAGAATTCTTTCAGTTACTTATTACTATTAGTGGAATTGGACCAAAAGTCGGACTTTCTATCTTAAACGCTGCTACACCGCAAGATTTATATACTGCTATTTCTAAAAAAGACACCTCAGTACTAACAAAAGTTTCGGGTATTGGAAAGAAAAATGCAGAGAAAATAGTGTTGGAACTGGAAAATAAGATTACTGTGTTTTCTGGATCATTCAACGAAGAACAATCTGATATTGATATGGAAGTATTTGAAGCGCTAGAGTCTCTTGGTTACGATGCCAGGTCTATCCAATCCATTTTAAAAGATGATTCCCTTTCCAATCTTGAAACTTCCTCTAAAATCAAACAAGCCATTAAATTATTAGGAAAATAGATATACAAAAAAAGTGATGCTCCGCATCACTTTTTTTGATAGAATATAATCATGTTACATAAAATTATTTATTCTTTAAAATGGTTTTTACTTATTGCCCTTGTTTTAATTTCTGGTGGTTATCTTTATGCACTGGGTACACAATCAACTGGATTTAAAACATCTACATCAGACCAAACTGTTGATTTTTATGATGCTTGCACCACGGTTAAACATACAGGATCAGTTGCATATTTTGTACCCACAAAAACCCTCTCCGAATGGAATAGTTTTAAAAGTAAAAAACCTGGAAACGTTATACTGTCATTAGGATCACGCACTCTAACTCCTGGACTATACACAGACGGTTTCAATTCCGAAATTGGATATAGTACCAGTAGAAGCATTGGAAGTTTTGGTTGCCCGAATCTTCTAAATGGGTTCACTATAAATGTTTTTCTTCATTATTCTCCTCAAATAAATGGTTATTTCTTAGGAGCACCTAATGCTCCTAATTCAAATGCGTCTTTTAATAATATTGTAATTAAAAATACTTCAGGCAGCACGTTAATAACTCTCACGAGAACATCAGCAAACTACGGTTGTTCAAGTGGAACAGGGTGTTGGACTTGGCCAAATAAAATCCCAAATGTGTTCTCGGATGGAGAAGATGTGATTATCGAAATTAACTAGGACTACTTTTAAAAAAAGCCCCGAGAACGGGGCTTTTGATTTTAAATATCAAGATTCAAGATGCTGCTGACTTTTGGCTTTCAGCATGCTTTATCACCTGAATTGGTTTATTCGGGTCAAAAGTTTGAATCCCGATATACTCCTTCTTGTCATTAGGTATAAAAATGTCTCCACCAGAGACAAAACCAACCAATCTTCTTTCTCCATTAATTTTTTGAAAAACAGGAGATCCTGAATCACCCTTACGGATAATATTTTGACAATTGGCAAGACGTACGCCATAACCATCAATCGGAAGATTTTTTTGTTCACACTCAACGTATTGAGTGCCCGGCAATTGGATAAAAAATGACGATTTTTCATCATATCCATTTTTATCATGACCGGTGATCGGATATTGCTCTGGAGTCCAACCCAGCGTGTTGCCCTTCACAAGATTTCTAATATCTTGTGAAAAAAGAACAGCCAAATCGTTACCAATCATCCGCTTATCGTTCTTTTTTGCAAAAACGATACCCGGCAATTGAGGGTAATAGTTTTCAGAATTAACAGAATACTGATTACCCCCGACAAGTTCCGTGCCTTTTTTATTCACCTTGGCACCGACGTGGATAACATAGGATACAGCTTGTTCTCCGCTCAAGTTTTGAGCACAGTGACTTGCTGTCACCACAAGACCCCGCTGTGTAATTGTTCCCGAGCAATAAAGAGAAGAAGAGTTTGTGAAAATTGATTCCACAAAAACATCTTTTTTATGTTCTTTCGCGTGCGCGAAAGCTGGTACTGCAAGTAACGCTGCAGATATTAAAGTTGTAATGAACGAACGCATGTTTATCTCCTTTCTTGTTTGAAAAACTTAGCGTATTTAAAATAATACACTATATTGTAATATATTGCAATACATATAATATATTTGTCAATTTTTATTATTATCGTGCGTAATCAACAATTCGTGACTCACGAATCACATGGACTTTTATTTCTCCAGGATATTTTAATTCCTGTTCAATTTGTTCAGCAACTTGGCGGGCTATTTTTTTTGCCTGATAATCATCAACTTGTTCTGGATTTACAAAAACACGTATTTCACGCCCTGCTTGTAATGCATAGGCAGATTCAACCCCTGGAATATTCTGAGATATTCGTTCCAGTCCATCTAATTTCTTGATATACATATTTGCAACATCTGACCGGGCACCTGGTCGTCCCCCAGAAATTGCATCCGCCACCTGTACTAATATTGATTCCACGTTTTCATACGGATACTCTTCGTGGTGAGACTGCATCGCTTTAATTATTTCATCTGATATTCCGTGGGTTCGCAATATTCTACGTCCAATGTCTACATGGGAACCTTCAACTGTGTGATCTTCGGCTTTTCCGATATCGTGCAGTAACGCACCTGCCTTTGCTACGTATGAGTCTGCACCCACCTGATCTGCAAGTGTACCCGCAATATGCGCCATCTCGACGGAATGTTGCAGTACGTTTTGACCATATGAATAACGGAAATATAATTTACCTAATGTTTGAACCAGTGCTTGTGGCATGTCAGCCAGCCCACACTCTTCTATCGCTTGTTTTCCTTTTTCTAAAATAATTTTTTCAAGCGATTCTTTTGTATCTCGAATAACACTTTCTATACGTGCTGGTTGCATCCGTCCATCATCCAACAATTTTTCAAGTGCCTGTTTTGCTATAACCCGTCTGATTGGGTCAAAAGAAGATATCGAGATAACACCGGGAGTGTCGTCAATAATTAACTGGACTCCTGATTCTTTTTCAAATGCCTTGATATTTCTTCCCTCTTTTCCAATAATCTTCCCCTTCATGTCATCATCTGCTAATTTCACCGATGTTGACATAATGTCATTTTCAACAGAATTCCCGTACCTGTGAATGGCTGTCACTAACAAGTCTTTTGCTTTTTGTTTTACCGCTTCATTTGTTTCTTTTTCAAGTTTTCGCATACGAGCACTGAGCGTCTCATGTTCTTGTGTTTCAATAAGATCTGTTAATTTCTCTCGCGCCTCTTGTTTAGTAAGGTGGGCTGAAAGCTCCAACTCTTTAAGATATTTTTCTTGCTCTTCTGTTATCTTTTTCTTTTGTACTTCAATATCTTTTTTTGAAGCATCTATGTCTCGCTCTTTTCTATCTATGTATGCTTCTTTTTCAGTAATTCTTTTTTTTGTTTCTTGTAACTCCTCTTTTTGTTCACGAACATCTTCTTGTGTTCGCTGCAAGACTGTTTGTGATTGTAGTTCTGCTTTGGTTAATATTTCTGACGCTTTTTTTTCTGCGTCACTCCTAATTTTTGCAAGAGTACTTTCTATATTTTCTTTGTTTCTAATAACAAAGAAAGATTTCAGAAAGTATCCTAATAAAACCCCTAGTATTCCCACAAAAAACAATGTTGCAAAAAATGCAAATATTGCCATGTTTATTTTTATTTAGGCCAATTATGGCTATCAGATCATTACATTGATCGTTTCAATAATTTATATACGTTTGTACTTAGTAATCATACAGGAGAAAACAAGCTAATAAAAGAGCGAACACTGCGTGTTCGCTCTTTTATTAGCTTGTTTTAACTAGTTCTGTAATGCCTCTAACTGTCTCAGCTGTGCCTCTGTTGAACTTTCTCCTTGTAGTTGATTTAACTGATCAGCATCGGATTGATTGTTTGAATTATTCTGTAATTCGTCGAGTTTCTCGACCTCAGCCTCCATCTCCTCGGGAGTATCAATAGAATTTTCAGGCGCCATCTCTTGTAATAGATCGACCTGTTCTTCTTTTGTCATGACAGTTTCCTCGTTTGTGATTTCTGTTGTTGGAATATTAGTATCTACATCTTTATTTATAAACTCCACAAATGCGGGATAAAACAAATAAACAAGGATAGACAAAACTAGCAATAAAACAAATATCAATATTGATGTGTACAGTAATGTATTTTTTTTCATTATTTATTTTCAAGTACTTGTAATCGAGCTTCGAGGCTGTCAATTTTTCTCTCTTGCTCTTTCGTCACCTCAAGAAGTGGTACTACTAATTTAACATAATCAACTGACTTGTATCCTTCTTCATCTGTATAGACAAACTGTGGGAATACTTTCTCAACTTCTTGGGCAATGATTCCAATATCATTTGTTGCATTTTTACCTTTTGCTCCCTCTGTATCTTTGTTCCAATCAAAGGTATATGTTCCTAATGATAGGATATCTTGTGCATTCTTTAAATCTGCAAAGTTATGTTTCAAACGTCTGTCTGATGAATAAACAAAAGATCCAGCAGAAGCTTGTTTGTTTCCTAAAACATGAAATCCTGTACTGTCAAAAGTAAAATAAGATGTTGATGCTCTAATTGCTAATCCATTACCAGAAGGATAGATATATCCATTATTAGCTTGGAATTGAACACTAGATACACCTTGAATTGGTTTGTTATTCATATTAAGAGTCTGTGTTGCTGTGTGATTACCAAGATTATCACTAGCAGAACCTACCGCTGAATCCACATAGGCTTTGGTGGTTAAGTGTCCAGCTGCTGTTGGTGTTGCTGCTGTCACGTTTGAAGTAAAGTTTCCTATATTTCCATATACTACATTCCAACGTCTATTTGAAAGACCTAATTGAATTGTGTTGTTGGCCCCTGGATATAATGCTGTTGGCCCCAAAGTTGTAACATTGGTTCCATTTACATAATCTAATCGAGCAGAACCACCATTCCCAAAATTAGTCCTGTTATTACTGTTTGTACCCACCGAACCAGTTGAGGTATATAATGTTCCTGCAGTCGTTCCTCCATTACCCAAGTCATCTCCTGATCCACCCGCTCCCGCAACAGCTGAATCAACATATGCTTTGGTGGTTAGGTGTCCAGCTGCTGTGGGTGTGCTGGCACTTACTGTTCCTGCAAACACACCTGTTCCGTTAGCTTCTAAGTCGACACCTGTTCCATTAGATCCCACATGAACTCCTCCTGTGTATTCTCCGTTATAGTTTAAAAACAATGTGTCACTTGATTTAAGACCAAGCAGACCCAGGTTTCTATTAGATCCTCCCGCATTACCCTCTCCTTCGATCCATATATCATACGTACCGCTGTTATTCATATGTAATCTTGAAACATTTAAAATCTGGTTACTGTTCATGTTTAAATTAGTTGTTGCTGTGTGATTACCTAAATCATCTTTTAATTGAGTTGAAGTTAATCCATCAACAGTATCAGCATCTAATCCTGAGCCTGCACCGTCATTTCCGGCATGCCAAATTTCATACTTTGCAGCTCCTTTTGACCACCCTCCGACTACGAGTTCATTAGTCTCTCCATCAAGTCCAAAATATGTAGCAAAATCATTTGCAATATGGAACGTCATGAATGCATCTCCTGACGTATTTGAGTTTCTAATTTCAAGTTGACCAAGTCCTCCGGCTGATGACTCAATCTCATTTGTAGTACTTCTTTCAACAGAAAGAAGTGGTCCGGTAAAATAATCTGTTACGTCTGATCTTAAATAGCTATTGTTTATACCACCAGAGGCGGATGCAATTTCTGCTGCTGTTGTACAGCTAGTTCCCTCGGTATTACAGTATGCACTTGCTCCAATATTACCTGAAACATCCAGGGCTAATCCTCCATCAGGAGTGGGATCACCAATACCTACACTTCCAGATCCAATATAAAGAGTGCTTGCCGCATCAACAATCAAATCAACACGGGAATCTCCATCTCCATATCCAAAATATGCACCTCTTGAGCCAGAATCATTCCTTGCTTCAAAATATCCATAATGATTATCTGCTGTTGCTTGAGCTGTATGCGAATATCCACCAGCATCAATCATTATATTACCATCCACATATAGTCCTGCATTAAGAGCAGCTTGTCCGTTTGCTATCAATGAGCCAACGTTATTAATATCATTACCATTCATGTTTAAAATAGTTGTTGCCAGATGATTACCAAGATTGTCTCCTGCTGATCCAGATGCAATTTCTGCTGGTGTTGTACAATTTCCACCATTTTGATCACATATACTGCTAAATGCTCCACGTCCATTTGTTACAGAAATTGTTGCATTTCTACTTCCTGCGTTAGTAAAGTGAATTTGATGACCCCAGCCAGAGATACCTCCTCCAGTAGTATTGTATGAGTACGTCATACCATATTGAGCACCAAAATCATTGGCACCTAAGTCCACTCTATATTGATCACCTAATGTCCAAATACCTTGCACCTGAGAAGACGAATATATACCAGAAACACCATACCTATTTGTTTCAATCCCAGATGGAGAAAATTTTGCTGCTGTTGCACCGTTTGTTGATATCCCTACAGTACCATTAGATACATTAAAAATTCCTGTATTACTGTCTCCTTCAAATGAAAAAGTAGGTGTACCAGCTCCAGTGGTTGGTGTCCCTCGAATTACAGACGCATTAGTAATACTATTTCCTCCCATATTTAATGTCTGTGTTGCAATATGGTTACCTAAATCATCTCCTCCTGCTGCTGCGGTTGCAATTTCTACTGCTGTTGTACAGTTAGCTCCATCTGCGTCACAATACTCTGTGGCTCCGACTTTACCTCCCACATCCACCTTAAGACCCACACTGGGAGCTACTCCGAATCCATAATTACCATCTGAGGTTATTGTAAAGTCAGAACCTCCGTTTCTAATTCTAAAATCACCAACGTTTGTTAAGTGCATTTGAGTTCTTAACGAATCATCTAATGAATATAAGTTAATACCCCATCCAACAGAATCAGCTTGTGCATGTATATCTGTTCTACCATTAACATCAAGTCTCGCAGATTCTGGGTTTTTCCCAATAGCTACGTTTCCTGCAGAAGTTATTGTCGCCAACCTCCCATTATTATTACTAAAGTTAAAACCGCGAGATGCGCTCCCTATATCAAAATTAACTCCGTCATTGTTTACACCAATATTTAATGGATAGCCTGATGAATTTGTCCCTGTGCCCAGAACAATTCTTCCTCCGTTTGTGTTTACTGTGACTATACCATTAAACAACGCTCCCCCATTAACAATCAAAGAACCCAAAGAAAGACCTCCTGTTTTTACCTGTCCTGTAGCTGAATCATTAAGAGGTGGATTAGTATTACCATTTGGAGGAGATTGAGTTTGAGCAATAGCCATAGATGCACCAACAAGTGCAAAAAAAATGAAAACAGAGACTTTTGAAGCTTGTCTGAGGTTTGTTGTAGTAATCATGTGTACAAAAATGCTTATGGCAAGCTCATCAATACTATCAGTACAGTACGAGCATTTATAATATATTCATAATACGTGGTTTATATTCTCTTTGCAATAGAAAGTGGTGATTGTTTTGTGTGTGGTTGTCTTGTTTTTAGTTTTTTCTTTGTTATTATCTTCATATAGATACGTTCGCCTTTGGCGGGCGTTTCTCTTTACTAACAACGGTGTTGGTTGGGTGCGCGATGGCGCAGCCATCGCGCCTACATAACAATAAGAATAATGTTTGATTTAAAACAAATACATCTAGTACTTGCTCAACTAGAAGAAGAGAAAGGAGTGAAAAAAGAGCAAATTATTGAAGCTATCGAATTTGCACTTGCAAGTGCATATAAAAAAGAGTTTGGAAAAAAAGGACAACTAGTTACCTGTGCTTTTAACTTTGACACAGGAGAAACAGATTTTAAACAGATTAAGAAAGTAGTAGACCCAGAGATGGTTGTTCAAATTGAAGAGGAAGAGCCAATGCCTGAACAAGATCATCTTCCAGAAGAAGACAGAAAGGTTCGATTTAATCCAGAACAACACATGTTTGTAGAACAAGCACGTTTGATTAAATCTGACGCAGCTGTGGGAGATGAGCTTATCTTCCCGTTAGAAAACAAGACTGACTTTGGACGTATTGCAGCCATGACAGCAAAACAAGTGATCATCCAAAAGATTAGAGAAGCGGAAAAAGGATTTTTGTCAGAAAAATTTGGAGACAAACAAGGAGAAATCGTTCAAGGAACAGTACAACGTGTAGAACGAGGAAACATTTTTGTTGATTTGGGAAAAGCAGAAGGTTCAATCCCGTTTGGAGAACAAATCAAATCAGAACGATACAAGACAGGAGACAGAATTTCTGGATATCTCTTTAATGTAGACGACACAGGGCGAGGAGTATTCTTGCGTGTGTCCAGGACTCATCCAGAATTCTTGCGAAAACTATTTGAACGAGAAGTACCTGAATTGACTGATGGAACTATCGAGATGAAAAATATTGCACGTGAACCTGGATTCCGTTCAAAAGTAGCTGTCTTCTCACATAGTGATGATATAGACCCAATTGGAGCGTTGGTGGGACAGAATGGATCACGAGTTCAAACAGTAACCTCAGAATTATCTGGTGAACGTATCGATATCATTGAATGGTCAGAAGATATGGATGACTTTATCAGACAAGCTTTGTCACCAGCTGAAATCTTGTCAGTGGTAGTTACAGAAGATGGAGATTCAAAACATGCACAAGTGCAAGTTGCTGAAGATCAATTCTCACTAGCAATTGGACGTGGAGGGCAAAACGTACGTCTTGCGGCACGGTTGACTGGTCATAAAATTGATATTGAACAATTAGATGCAGAAGGAAATGTTATTGATCAAGAAGTACGTCGAGCTGAACGAGAAGCAGAACGAATTGCCACAGCAGCAGCTGAGGCGGACGAACTAGCAACAGACCGAGTAGAAGATAACGTAGCTCCAGAAGACAGCGTTGATACTGAAGCTGAGATAACAGAAGAATTGGTGGCAGAATCTGAGATGCCAGAAGTATCGGTCGAGGCAGCAGCTGACGCATCTGTTACAGAAACAAAAGAACCAGAAACTGCCGACGATGTATTAGATGACATTGCAGAGGCAAAAGAAGAAGTAGAAGAGAAAACTGAAGAAGCGTAATAGAAAATAAAACGGATTAAAAGAGCGGGCCTTCGGCCCGCTCTTTTTTCATTTCAAAAATATTCTTTGCTATAATCTCTTAATAATAAATAATATATGAATTTACTACACGATATTCCAGCAGGAACAGCTGACGTTATGAACGTCATTATTGAAATCCCAAAAAACTCGAAAAATAAATATGAGATTGACAAAGAGACAGGAATGATCGCTCTTGATCGCGTAATGCATACAGCGCAAGACTATCCTTTTGATTATGGTTTTGTTCCTCAAACATTGTTCGATGACGGTGATGCATTGGATGTGGTTGTTATGACAACATACCCGCTTGCTCCAGGGATTTTGGTACGATGTCGTCCAGTAGCAATTATGGGGATGATTGATTCAGGAGAACAAGATGATAAGGTGATTGCCGTTCCTACAGACGATCCACGGTTTGACGACATTAAAGATTTGTCTGATATCAACAAACACTTTTTAAAAGAAATGGAGCATTTTTTCTCGACATACAAAAAAATTCAAGAAAAAGAAGTTTCAATTTCAGGATTCAAAGGAAAGAAAGAAGCACAACAGGCATTCCAAATATCCGTTGAAGCATACGAGGCTGCAAAATAAAAATTGTTGAATAATATTAGAACCCAGGAGGGAATTTTCTACGAAAATTCCCTCCTGGGTTCTTTTGATATCTACGCTATAATCAGAATAGGTCACGGCACCGAAGCGCCGATTCGATTGGCAGCACGCGAACCTCGTTCCTCCCCTGAGAGGTTTAGTGTGTTGTGGCCGACGGCGGCACGCTTGGTCCAATGTTTGTGTGGGTCTCGTGTGTCGCCACATTTTAATGAATACAAGAGAAGTACTATCATTCTTCTCTTTTTTTATTTACTGTCGATTTGTTATTATATAGACAACATACATTTACATAATGAAAAAACTAGCAAACATCATCCGAAAAGTACTCCCTGCAAAACTTTTTAATACACTTTCGGGTCCGTATCACTTCATGCTTGCATGGTTAGGCGCTGTCAAAAATAGACATCCTTCAAAAGAAATTCACATACTGGCAGTGACTGGAACAAAAGGTAAATCTTCAGTTGTTGAGATAACAAACGCTGTGCTGGAAGGCGCCGGATACAAGACCGCTGTGTCAGGTACTGTGCAATTTAAAATAGGAGAATGGTCAGAAAAAAATGTATTTAAACAAACTATGCCAGGAAGATTTTTTTTACAAAATTTTATCCGGCGTGCTGTACAAAAGAATATCGACTGGATGGTTTTGGAAGCAACATCAGAAGGAGCAAAACAATTCCGCAATCGTTTTATACATTTTGATGCCCTAATTTTTACCAACCTAGCACCCGAACATATTGAATCTCATGGTGGATACGACAAATACAAACAAGCAAAATTATCAATCATCAAACATTCGCTTGAACACTCTCAAAAAGACGAACGTTATTTAATAGTAAATGGTGATGACAAAGAGGCTACAGATTTTAGTAATTTTGAGGTTGAACACAACATACAGTTCAAGATAGATGACGCAAAAAATATACAAATCAAACAACACGGAATAGAGTTTGATTACAAAGAAGTGCATTTTTCTTCCCCACTGTCTGGTGAATTTAATGTGAGAAATCTTTTGTCTGTAATTATGTTTGGTGAATCTATTGGAATTCCACTGGAAACCATGGCTGGAACGTTATCTGAATTTGGAGAAATCCCTGGACGAGTACAGCGGATTGATGCAGGACAAGATTTTGAAGTGATTGTTGATTACGCCCATACACCAGATTCATTAGAAGCTATCTATGATGCGTTTGGTCACGCTAATAATCGTATTTGTATTTTAGGAAATACCGGAGGTGGTCGCGATCAATGGAAGCGTCCTGTTATGGCAAAAATTGCAGACAACCATTGTGATCAAATTATTTTGACGAACGAAGATCCATACGATGAAGATCCCTTAGCTATTTTAGAACAAATGCGTAAAGCAATCACTGAAACACCCTATGAAGTTATTTTTGACCGGCGTAATGCAATTTTTGCAGCCATTGAACGAGCCAAATCAGGTGACGCAGTCATGATTACAGGAAAAGGTACTGATGCATTTATCATGGGTCCACAAAACACCAAAATTCCTTGGTCAGACAGTGATATTGCACAGGAAGCAGTAAACAAGAGAATGGGATTACAATAATTTTCTACAGTAAAATCACAGGATATTCACAGAGTTATGAAACAGGCGCAAGCGAAGCTTGCGCCTCTGTTCTTAACCTCTTATTCTGTACGTTATAATGATACGAACATGTACAGTTTTACAAAATACGAACAGGCAGAATCTCTACCTTTTGACCTTCCTTTTCCTCAGACTAATTTATATAAAGAACTGCAGCAAGAGCAGGGTTTTGAGGTTGAACAATTTGTTATAAAAAAAGAGGAAAAAACCATAGGTTTTTTCCAAATAACCGTATATCCACTGATCAAAAATAAAACAAGTATCTATATTCCCCACGGACCAGTGATGACTGAATCAAACCCTGAACTACTCCACGAACTTGCTATGTTTTTAAAACAATTGGGTCAGGACAAAAACTGCGTTTTTGTCCGAACAGATTTTTCTGGCGTAACCCCAGATTTATTACCACCTCTCTATAAATCTATTCCAGACTTTGCTTATAAAACTGTATACCACCAACCCCGTGGAGAATGGATTTTAGATATAACTCCAACAGAAGAAGCCTTACTTGCAAATATGCACAAAAAGACCAGATACAATGTAAACAAATCTATCCGAGAAAATCTGGAGACTCAATTCTATGCAGGAAAAAATTTGGAGCCTTGGGCTGATACATTTATTGCATTAAACGACCAAAACACCAAAGAGCACAACACCACCACTCATCCAAAACAATATTTCAAAACGTTATTTTTATTAGCTGCCCAATCAGACGATAATTTTATTGCTGTCACTCGAAAAGAAGGTCATGTACTAGCAATCAATATTTTTATAAAAACCGGCAATCAATATTTCTGCCCTTTTGGAGCATCAAATGATGTGGGTAAAAAATTAGGAGCTTACTACCACATCAAATGGCACAGTATCATCTACATGAAACAACATGGCGGAGAGTCTTTTAACTGGGGTGGAGTATCAGTAGGAATGAACGATGATTACTTGTCCGGAGTTACAAAATTTAAAACAGGATTTGGAGGATCATCTCTAACACACTTACCACTACACGACATCGTCATCCAACCTTTTTGGTATCACCTCTACATGTTACGTAAACGTATCAAGAAGTAAAAAAACGCTCTATACATAGAGCGTTTTTACTAGAATAATAGTTCATACCTATCAAGAGACTTTTTATCAAACGTCTTTCCATCTGTATTTCCCAGCCCATACTTCTTTTGCCATTCCTTTACCGCTTTGGCAGTTGCATCACCATAGTATCCACTTGCTGATATTTCTATTGGGAAAATTCTTTCGTGTTTTAACATCATCTGTAATTCTCTGTTTCCACTTGAACCATATGCTCCTGCTCTAACAGCAAACCTGGGACGAGGTAAATAATCATAAGGATCCAAATACGCATTAAGAGCAATAATTGGAATTACAGAATCTGCACAATAAAATGTTGAACTTGAAACATCTCCCAATCTTTTCACCTGTACACCTTGAGTTGCATACGTTGAGAAATGAAGATGAGGACCAGTTGAATATCCTGAGTTTCCTGAGTAGGCGACGATATCTCCTCGACTTACTCGTTGTCCTGTTTTTACTTTTAGAAGTGAGTTATGCGCAACCAGCGTGGACAGACCATTATCGTGTTTAATCAAAACATATTTACCATACGAAACACATGCCCGGTACACACCGTCAGCACCACGTGCCCCCACAGCATCTGTGTCAAAGGCTGATGTTACTGTTCCGTCCATTACCGCACGCACAGGTGTTCCGATAGGAATACCAAAGTCAGTCCCTGAGTGCCCCTTTCCATTGTATGCACCACTTCCTGCGAAACTAGTATTTCCAAAAAACTGTGTGATTCTAAATCCACTGGTGGGCCATGAAAATAAACCTTGTTTCTTGTTTGCATACAGCGACTTGTCGATTGCGATTTGCAGTTTAGATTCAAGTTCTAAAAGTGCTTGTTCGAATTGTCTCTTAAGTTCCAATTTCTCAGCAAGTTTTTGTTGGTATGTTTGTTCAGTATTTTTTGTGACGGCCAGCACGTCTTGTTTTTCTTTTTTAGTAATTTGAACAACTACTTTTTGATCAGCTAACTGTTCTGTTAATCCTTCTAACTGAATTTTCTTCCTGCTTTTGTCTGTATTCTTATCTTCCTTTTCTTCTATGTCAGCGCTCAGAGTATCAACTTTTTCTTTCAATACTTTTCCTGTTGTCTCAAATTTTGTGATCCTGTCCAAATATTGTGAAAATGTTTTGTACAACAAAATAACCTCCCAGAAACTTTTCTCTTGAGTTTTATTAATTTCAAGAATGGTATGTTTTATAAATTGTTGGTTGAGTACAATTTCTAATTCTAATGAATCAATCTGTTCTCCTAATGTCTGAATTTCTTTATCTGTGTTTTTAATATTCTTTTGTGTATTAAAAATATCTCTCTCTAATTTATTTTGAGAATAATTTAAATTAGTGATAGTTTTCTCTAAACTATTTTTTTGTCCTGACAGTTGATCAAGTTTTGCTTTGTCTGCAGCAATCTGTTTGTCTATATCACTGATAGTGTTTGATGTGTTGTCGATCTCCTCTGATATTTCTTCGATTTCATCTGACTGAGCATACACAAAAGAGCTTGTGGTCATTCCCACAGCTATTAATAATATTGTTATTAATTTGAGCTTATTTTGCATCATGTCTCCCTATTATAAAAGAAATATTTCTTTTATAAAGCTTTCTAATTTGGAGTCACTTGTTTTATGAAATCTCCCAACCCATTGTCATCTTGAGGTTTGTTCTTTTTATGCTGATTGTTCTTTTGTTGTCGCGGTTGTGTAGGTTTTTTCTGCTGTGTGTTCTGTTTTTTTTGAACAGTCTTTTTTTGTGTTTCTTGTGTAGGTTTATTTTCTTTTTGTTCCTGCTTTGGCTCTTCTTTGTTCTCCTTTACTTCGTCTTTCTTAAGCGTCGACTCGTCAAATGAAAAAGAAAATTTGGAACCAGCTGGTTTTGCTTCTGGTGTAATAGCATTTATATTTCCAGCTTGTTGTATTTTTTTGTTATCACTGGTTGTTTGTGTTCTTTTTTTTACTGCATCACCGATGCTGTACTTTCTGGTATCTTTTTTGATTGCCTCTGGAACAACTGTTTCTTTGGGTAGATTTAATTTGTCCGAGGTTTCCTCCAGAGCGACAGCGAACGCATCTTTAAAATTGTCATTACCGGGCAGATCAGCAATTGCATCAGGTGCCGCCGTAGGTTTAGGTGGTGTTTGTGCCGGACCACGTTCTGTTGCCCATGGTGCTTTTTTGCCTGTTCGCTTTTCGTATTCGTTTTCTTTTTTACGCTCTTTTTTGCGTTTGTTTTTTGCTCGCTTCTTTTGTGTGTCTTCGGCAGAATCAAACATCCATGCCACAATGTCTGCCTCAATTTTTTGTCTGTTTCCTGCATATATTCTTCGTGAAGATTCAATTACTTGATCTCTGTATGAATGTGCTGGTAATTCTATTGGTGGTAACGTCCTGGCTGAAAATGGTTCTGAACCTACCCCGTCAATCATGAGGATTAAATATACTTGGAATCGTGACAATCCCACAATGTCTTGCATTAAAAATTTCTCTCCAAATCCTTTTTCTAAAAATTCTGCATCCACTGCACCCACCCGAAAGTTAATCCTAGTTCCTACGTTTCCAAATACAGCTGCCCGTACAATTTCTGGTATCTGTTCGATGTATTGATGAGCAATAATCAAAGAAAGCCTGTATTTACGTGCCTCTGAAAGAATGGATTCAAATGAATCGTTTACTACTGTTTGAAACTCATCTACGTATAAATAAAAATATGGTAGTTTTTGCATCTCTGCTTTTGACACATCAGCACGTGACATGGCAGCTAAATACACTTTTGTTGTCAGCATGGCTCCCAGTAATTTTGAGTTTTCTTCTCCTACCTGACCTTTTGATAAGTTAATTAAAATTATTTTTTTGTTGTCCATCGCCTCTCTGAAATCAAATGAGGATTTTGGCTGTCCTACAATATTTCTGATTAACGGGTTTGAAACAAACTGTGAAACTTTGTTTAGTACACCGGCGGCTGCTTCTTTTTGATATCGGTCATCCCATGCTCCAAATTCATTGATCCAAAACGCTTTTACTGATGGTTCACCAATATTCTCAACTACTTTGTCCCTGTATGCTCGTTCTGTCAGCATTCGAGTCATCGATAAAATGGTGGTGCCTGGATATTCCAAAAGCGCCAACAGAGTGTTGTTCACAATATGCTCCATTCGAGCAGAGAATGTTTCTTCTCCCCAAATCTTTTTGAATGCAGACAGTAATCCTTGCGCCACCAAGTGACGTTTATCTGGTCCTACGTCTTCCATGACGTTAAATGAAATAGGATGTTCTAAATCAAAAGGGGCAAAGTATACGACGTCTTGTACTCGGTGTTCTGGGATGTAATCAAGAAGCGTATCAATTGCTGAACCATGAGGATCAACAAAACAAAGACCATTTCCATTCTGAATATCTTGTACCGCCATGTTTTCTAGAAGTACGGACTTACCCATACCTGTTTGTCCCATAACGTATACGTGCCTGGTTCTGTCTTCGTCACGGATACCAAAACGCACACGCTGTCCTCGAGCGTCTGTTTCAGCTAAATAGGTGATGTTATTTTTGGGTGCAGTAAACCCTTTTTCTTCAAAAAGTGCCATATGTAGTTTGATTATAACAGGATTGAAATGACAGAACACTCTTTCTATTGGACTTCAACATGTATTGAATAGTCTTTTGTCTTCTATAGAACATCCCCTCTTTGCCTCTCTTCCACGTCCAAAGACCACGATAAATCTTTTAATTTTGAGTCAGATAGTTTAGGGACATACAGTGGAGACTGCATAATTGCTTCTTCTTCAACTCGTTCCTCTATTGGTTTCTGACGTTTCTTCCAAATGTATAGCTTTCCTTTAATAGTAAAATTAAACCACGATTCTACTAGAGTGATAAATGGACGGTTATTGTGTTTATAAAAAGCCAAAGCAAGTCCAAACACGATAAAAGGAGCAATCAAAATAATTGCCAAGAAAAAAGGAAGTGTCGTGTAGATAACAAAGCTGACACCTGCTGTACCTGCAAGATAAATAAATTGTTTTAATGTCAGTGGCCCAAATATTTTGTCTTCGATTTCGATAAATTGTGGTACTTCAAATCTCATAGTCTTTTTATTATATATCACTTGTGGTCAAAAGTTATGGGATGATTATGTGTAAACAAAGAGTGCGGGCGTACGCCCGCACTCTTTGTTTACACCCCCCCCCTACTTTTTACTCTATCGACTCTCTGTATGGATCAGCATTTACTATTGGTTTTACCGCTTCCATCTTTTTCTCTAAATGATCTTTAAATGTTTTATTTGGATCGATTTTTTCTTCTTCGCTGATTACTGTTTGCTCATAAGGAGTTGGTGCTGGAACGAACTGCTCTTGGGCCGGTGCAGCCTCCGGCTGCACCCCTTCTCCAAATCCTTCTGGATTATAGTCACTTGAACTCGTAAATTCTGTTGCTCCTATTTCTCCATTAGTTTCTGACACATCATCATTTCCATGCCGTTCGATTTCTTGCAACAAAGAATCTCGCTCATCAGCAGTCTCCTCTTCCATGTTTATTCCCACGACCGGTGCTTGTCTTACTGCTTGAGGTTCAGGCGCTACTGCCTTCTTTTCACGTGGATCAAACTGTACTGTCCTCAGTGACTCACGAATCTTTTTAAATACTTCATTGTCTACATCTACCGCCAGTGACTCTGCTGTTTCTCGGTCCACCTCCAGCCTTTTTGAAAGGCTCTTAATAAAGTCAGATGACTTTTTAAATCCCAGCATCACTAATCCCACTTCATCCACCAAGTCTCCAATCTTATCAACCCGCAAGTTGTATTTAATACCCAGCTGTTCAATGTTATAAGAAACAGACTCATCAACAATAGCTGCCTGAATATCTTCCGGCAGTGTCTTGTATCTCTCCTCTACGTCTTGTGGTGATGGTTGTGTAAACATAATTTATTCTAGATCAGTTGTATTTCTATCCAGGTCTTGCCCTAATGTAGTATCCAGACCTGTTTTCTTGGTATTAGCTTCCTCACGTCGATTATTCATTGCAGCGAACAATTCAGCGTCATCACTTTTCATTTTAGAATCAACGCGCGCATTAACGGCTTTCGTTGTATTATTCATTTTATCAGATAAATCTTTACGTTGTTGTTTTTGCAGATCAGATAAATCTTTTTCAGTCTTGATAACCTCTTGTATTTTTTCGTTAAAGTCTTGATTTGACGCAACATATTCAGAACCAGCTTTCGCCTGTGCTGTACCAATCTCAGTAAGTTTATTTTTGTCAATTGAATCTCCTGTAACAGCAATATTGTATTCAGGTTTTGCAAGAATCTCTTTTCGCTTATTATCAAGTGCTGCCTCTCCGTTATTTGAAATCTCTTGCCTGATCTGCCCAAGAATCTCTTGTTCTTCTTTTCTTTGTGCTGAGATAGTCTTAAGATCATCTCTTGATTTTTTGTCATCTTTTAATTTAGTACGCACGTCATCTTGTTGTCTCTTAGATAATTCTAATGATGCTTTTAGTTGGCTCCTTAAATCAACTTCGAGTTGTGCAACTTTTGCTTTGTTCTCAAACGATAAATTTCCATTTTTATCCTTGAATTGATCTTCAGCTAGTTCAATATAGTTTGTAATCGACCCCTCTGATTTTTGTATTGCGTCCTCAACTTCAAATACTTCTCCATTATTTTCTGTAGATTTTTGGATATCAGCAATTGCTCTCTGTGCTTCATTCGCAATTTTATTCTTTTGTAGCTCTGCCTCGTATGTTCTGTCCGCGTTTTTCTGCTTATCTCGCTCGTCTTTATCTTTCCGCTCTTGATCAGTATCAAATTGTCCCTGCCTTTGTTTAAGTCCTTGGTCTGCCGCTGGAACAAATCCGTTAATTGCTGAGTCTAAAGTCCTCTTCAAAATTCCCGCTGGTTTTACACCCGCCAATACAGATCCATCTGGCGCCACAATCTCATCATTTCCTTTTTTTGATTGTCCTGCAACAGTGTTTGTACCTTTTTGCTTACCGTATGCGTCTGCCACAGCCTTGTCCTGACCATATTGATTACTAGTACGGTAGTTCACCTCTGCCTTCTTTTTACGTGCGTTAACTTGATCCCGAGTTGCGAGTGGATTTGCAAGTTTGTATGCGTCTAAGTCTTTATCAACAGCAATATTTTTTAATTCTTTCTCCTTTTTCTTTCTCGCTAGGTTCTCCACTTCATTACCAACCGCTACCTTTTTTGTGGCTGATGATGTTAACTTTCCTTTGAATCCATCCGTAGTTCCAAAACTCATATTAGAAATATTCTGCAATCTGTTCCGTGCAAATAAAGCCACGCCGCTTCCCTCAGCAGCCTTGTTTTCAAGATAAGAACCAACTGCCCCTTGCCCAGTAGATGCTTTATATCCTAACCGTCCAATACTTGTTCTTGCTGCAAGCCCCACTCCTCCTGTTGCAGCGCCTAATGCTAAACCTTTTGCAGCCCCAATCCCTTTATCTACAAAATTACTCATAATTCCAGTACCTCCTTCACACATCTTTGATGATTGTTTACGTGCGATTTTAAGAACTGAATACACTATCGCAAATTGTAAAATTATTATCATTAAAACACTGTCTGGTGTGCCAGATGTCTGCTTAGCAGAATTGGAAATCCCGGCACCCGCAGAACCTGTTATTAAAATCAATGCCCAGATTGCAAAAATATATGGCACTAAACAAAAAGATCTTTCAAACAGTTTAGTAAACCATTCCTTAAACTTACCGCTAAATGCAGGTATGAAATATGAAACAAAAGCCAGAGGAGAAATAACCATCAATAGTATCAACCATATTGTCCTACTAATAAAAAAGAAGCCTGCAAAAAATAATTCAATCGCGGTCATAATAGAAATAACACTAAATGCTGAAATAATGAGTGTGAGCTTAAATCCAATTTTTCCCTCAGATTCTTTTACAAAATTTTTAAACACTCCTTCGTCAAACATTCTTGCTGGATTAAAAATTTGAACTACTGCTCCAGAAATAGATTGTGCCCTTGTACTAGTATCATTATTTTTTTCTGATGACTTATCGTCTATTAGACTATTGGTAAAATTGTTCTTACTATCAATATCTGGACCCGAAATAGAGTTATAAAATGTAAGGGCTGTTATGTTTCCCGCATCAATAATTACTCGAGAAATAAATAAAGAAAAATTTAATAATACAGCAATTAATATCAAGCGAACCAAAAAAGTCTTGGATTTATTTCCACCAACACCCAAAATAAGAGTAAGCGAAATATAAATTAACCCCAAAATAAATGCTAAATTGGCAACATCTCTTAAAGAGGACCACATATTATCGATACTCTTTAATCTCAGATAGTCACTCTCAATTGAAAAAAATAGAAAATTATCAAAGAAGTTTGCTGAATAAAAGAGGGCTTTTGAGGAAAGATAAAGTCCACCCATTGGCAAACACAATGTAAAAAATTTTGCAAGATTCAAACCATTGCTACAACCAACCTTAGCATCGTTAAAAGCATCGAATGCCGATCCTTGCCTCGCTGATTCTGACTGTCCTTGTTCACTAGCACCCTGCGCATAAACCATACTAACTGGAGAGAGCAAAAAAAGAAGATTAAAAACCAAAAGCATTCCTACTAAAGAATTCGACATTTTTTTATTCAGAAACATTCCTCTCATAATAACTTAAAAAATAAATTACTACTAAGAAATTATTGTTAGTTTCTTTCATCTATCACAATTTAATATACCTTGACAAGTATTATATTTCTTGTGTATAATAAATATTAGTTAACAACTTCTCACAAAATTGAAAGGAGAAAAGAAATGTTAAATTTAAAATTAATCTGCTCCATAATGATTGTGGTGCTGATTTCAATGCTCATTACACCTGAGGCTATAGCAAAAGACTGTCCTAAATTTAATTCAGGTTCGGTCTCTGAATGGTTTTATTCAATTGATGACTACGAAATCTGTAACAATGATGAAAAGTTCTTGCAAACTATCTCTTCAGAATATGCAGAAGTGAATAACAAAGTATCTCGTGACATCATCGGGGGAACCTTAATGATTTCTCCATCTGTTTTCGGCATAGACGCTTTGTCAAAAACGTCTTCGTTCAGACATCACTGGGTCGAAAGTCTCTCTTGGAAGAACGAGAATCTTTCCGTTCGTGCTTATCTCTGTGAACGATCACAAGTGCGGAAAGAATTTGTGGGAAGCGGTTGCTCTGGGAATCCTAGAAATACCTATACAGATGTAAATCTGATTGGTAAGACGATGGAACTTGCACATTCTTACGGTATTGAAAAATATTATAGCTATCTGCAAAGTGATATCTTTGATCCATCAAAAGCTAGGGAAATTCAGTCTATCTATGACAAGGCAGCCAAGAAAGCAACATCTTTATGTGCTAAAGAATCTCTCTCGTGTTCATTTATAATTATTGCTTCAAACTGAAGTTTTATAATTAAAAGCAAAGCCGCGCTTAGCGCGGCTTTTTTATTTATATTTATTTATAGTAGAAACAAGTACTTATATATCCTAACCCATTTTTTAGATCTTCTACCATCGAACATCCCTTGTATTCATAATTTTTATCAAGATTTTTACTTTTAAAATAGTCTAAGCGCATGCCACATTTCTGCTTTAATTCTGCTATTTTTTCTTCTCGTTCTTCTTTTCTTACTTGAGATATAGGGAACCTACTACAACCTGTCTTGAAACCACTATCTATATTGTTAATATATTCCACAACTTCTTCTTCTGTGGCAATTCCCTGCCCCGAATAAATAGCGAAGGTCACGGGAGAAATACCACCTATCGTTGCCTTACTCTCCGCCACCTCAATATCAACATCCAACTTAACCAAATCATTATTAATTAAATTTAAAATTAAAAAAGAAGCAAGTAAGAGTCCGAGTCCCATGAGTGCTCCTTGTATTCTTGTTTTAGCGGCTGA
>Ga0115567_10000146_pt1 | contig 67938 bp, 69 predicted proteins | sample COGITO_mtgs_1204_2_FD_88679 | JGI IMG/M metagenome (GOLD analysis project Ga0115567, IMG submission 88679) | Pelagic marine microbial communities from North Sea - COGITO_mtgs_120412 | ecosystem: Environmental > Aquatic > Marine > Epipelagic | place: Germany:Helgoland, sampling site Kabeltonne...
TACCCGACAGCGGCCTGGTTGTTTTGACTTCGGAAGACGATGCGATAGCGCGCCTGGCAGTTGCCGAAACCAAATCTCTCACAGATGCCGAAGTGGTTGTGCTTGCCGGGGGAACGAATGCCTGGATTGACGCGGATATGCCAAACGAGGGTGATCCAACCTACCCGGCTGATGAGAATTGTATTGATGTCTATCTTCGGGCGTATGACCGAAATGCAGATGTTGAAATGCGAATGCAGGAATATATCGACTGGGAAATCGCTCTGGTTGACCAGATATCCCGTGATTCCGATGTTAGTTTCAGATTGGGCCCGATATTAAAGTAGTTAAAAATCAAACAGTTAGTCATTCAGTTCCCATTTTGGTGGAATAAGGTACGGAACAATCCGGCCTCGGACACGTTAAAGCCTTAGTTCGGATCTATTTTTGTATCCGTCCCGTAAACTGGGGGTTCGGCATTCGGCTGGGCAAGGTTTGCGCAAAATGAGGGGCAACTCCATGAAACTGAATATGAAAGCTGCAGTCTTTGCTGCTGTACCACTTCTCCTGACAGCATGTGCGGGCACCCAGCTCGGTGAAACGCGTGGTCTTCCCCAGTCGGGAAATGCGTTCGATCAAGCCCTTTACGCAGGGTATCTGGATCGCTCCCAACATGAATATGGCTACGGCAACTACTCCAGTTCTGACGCCTTTGCGCTGAAAGCGCAGGCTGCTGCGGCGGGTAATCCGGTGGAGCCATTTACTGCGAATGACAAGGGCGCACACCCGCCGGGTTTGGTTCCTGATAGTGATTTGCCCGCCATGGTCTCCGGTCGTGAGAAGTTGGTTGCAGCCTTTGGCAATGGTGCAAAGCAACGTCTCCCTGCGGACGCGGCCACGGCGCAGGTGAACTATGACTGCTGGATCGAAGAGCAGTCCTATATCGGTGATTTCGCAGAAGCTGATCAGCCGATTCATGCTCAGCAGTGTCGCGATGCCTTTGAAAAGGCCCTTGCTGCCATTTCGGTGGTGACGCCGGAACCCGCGGTGCTTCCGGGTAATATCGTCGTCTTCTTTGATTGGGACAGTTCTGCGCTGACAACAGCTGCTCAAAACCTGATTCGCGAAGCGGCCCGGATTTTCGATCGTGGTGATATGTCCGCCGTTGAGACGGTCGGTCATGCCGATAAATCAGGCACGGTTGCGTATAATAACGAACTCTCTGCCGAACGCTCTGCCAGTGTCGCGTCTGAATTGTCCCGGTTGGGTGTTCCGACAGAAGACATTGATGTCACGTGGCGCGGTGAAGCAGATCCGCTTGTGCCGACAGCTGACGGAGTTCGTGAGCCGCAGAACCGACGTGTGGAAATTCTGTTCGAAAAATAGATCGACCGGGTCGATTTGAAACGGGCGCGGCGTGAGGTCGCGCCCGTTTCAAATTCTTTCTGCCGGTCGGGCATGGGTGCTTGCGCGGCCTTCGCGTGATGCAAACACCGGGAACGATCCTTGATCAGATCGCCACTGGGCGCGCTCGCCCCTTGATTTCCTGCAAGATGCGCGTCCCAATAGTGGGATGAATACAGCAGAGAATGATCTGGACGCTGTGCGTGTGGCACTTCGTGCGGAGTGCGAAACTCTTAAAAACTCCAGTGCCGCCACGGCGGATAACCGATCCCCTGTGCAGCTCGACCAGCAAAGTGTTGGGCGTCTTTCGCGGATGGATGCACTTCAGGTGCAGGCCATGGCGCAAGCCGAAGAGGGGCGTCGACAGCAAAGGTTGAGATTGATCGACGCAGCACTCAAGCGTATCGACGAGGGTGAATATGGATATTGCATCTCCTGTGGAGACGATATTCCGGAGAAGAGACTCGCTTTTGATCCGGCTGCGGCCCGTTGTGTTGATTGCGCGCAGTAAAAATGACAAAGCGACGAAACGATAACAAACTCCGTTCATAGGGAGCTCATCATGCATCGCATGAGAAATGTGAAAGTGCTCGCCACGCTCGGACCCGCGAGCGCTTCGGAAGAGAAAATTCGTGCACTGTTCGAGGCGGGCGCTGATGCGTTTCGCCTGAATATGAGCCATGGCACCCATGAGGGTGTGCGCGAGATGTATGAGCGCATCCGCAATGTGGAGGCGGAACTCGGTCGGCCCATTTGCGTGCTGGCGGATCTGCAAGGACCCAAATTGCGTGTGGGTGAGGTGGCGCCGGGATCTGAACTTGTCGCTGGCGCCAGTTTTCGTCTGAGCCTCAAGCACGGACCGGGAGATTCGACGGCTGCGGAGTTGCCGCACAAGGAAATTTTTGAAGCCATTGAGGTGGGCGCTGCGCTGCTGCTCGATGACGGCAAGCTTCGACTTGAGGTTGTTGAGGCCGGGGAAGACTATGCCGTGACCCGTGTGGTCGTTGGCGGGCCGCTGTCGTCCAACAAAGGTGTCAATGTCCCTGATGCCATTCTCCCGTTACCAGCGCTGACACCCAAGGATCGTCGTGACCTTGATTTTGCCTTGTCGCTGGACGTTGACTGGGTTGCGCTGTCTTTCGTCCAGCGTCCGGCGGACGTCGCAGAGGTCAAAAAGATCGTTGCTGGCCGGGCGTTCGTGATGGCGAAAATTGAGAAACCACGCGCGCTCGATCAGCTTGATGAGATAATCGAAGTCGCCGATGGCATCATGGTCGCCCGTGGAGATCTGGGTGTTGAGTTGCCGATTGAACAGGTTCCGGGCATCCAAAAATCAATCACACGTGCAGGCCGGCGTGCGGGTAAACCGGTTGTCGTGGCCACGCAAATGCTGGAATCGATGATTGATGCGCCTGTGCCGACACGCGCTGAGGTATCGGACGTGGCGAATGCTGTCTTTGAAGGCGCAGACGCGGTCATGCTGTCGGGCGAATCTGCCGTCGGTGATTTTCCAGTTGAGGCGGTTGCCATGATGGACCGGGTCGCCCAATCGGTGGAGCATGATTATCAGTTCCGCGAAGCAATCGATGCCGGGCGCATTGAACCTGAAACAACAACGGCGGACGCCATCACGCTGGCGGCGCGCCAAGTTGCTGAAACTCTGAAAGCCGCCGCGATCATCTGCTACACGGCATCGGGGTCCACGGGGCTTCGCGCGTCGCGGGAGCGCCCCAATGTACCGATTTTGGTGTTGACCCCCGTGACCCAAACGGCGCGTCGACTGGCGATTGCCTGGGGCGTTCATTGCGTGCTTACCGAGGATGCGTCGAGTTTTCTGGATATGGTCATCCGTGCAAGCCGGGTTGCCGAGGGTGAGGGGTTTGCTGTGACCGGTGACCGTTTGGTGATCACAGCTGGCGTACCATTTGGTTCTCCGGGCCGTACCAATATCCTGCGAATAGCGACAGTTGGAACCGAGCGCGGGCGAGGTCGAGACTAGTTTTTGGGACTCATCGTCGCGGCAATGAGATTCACCCCCAGAATTATCCAGACCGGCTGTTTACATCCCCTGAGTCGTTTGGCTTAGTGTCAGGAAATTGTCGTATTGTGGAACAGACGACTTACGCCCAAAGGGAGGCCAAATGGCACAGGCGAGCAATGGGAAGACCACCAATCAGAAACTGATTGCGTGGGTCGAGGAAGTCGCGGCTTTAACGAAGCCGGATGACATTTACTGGTGCGACGGTTCGCAGGAAGAATACGACCGGTTGTGTGGGGAAATGGTTGAAAGCGGGATGATGATTCCGTTGAATCAGGAACTGCGCCCGGGCTGTTTTCTGGCCCGCTCGGACCCCAACGATGTTGCGCGTGTTGAAAACCGGACATTCGTTTGCTGGGATGACCCCGAGGACGCAGGTCCGAACAACAACTGGATCGCGCCTGATGAGATGCGCGAAACCATGAATGGTTTGTTCGACGGCTGTATGCGTGGCCGGACGATGTATGTGGTGCCGTTCAGCATGGGACCGATGGGCTCGCATATTGCGCATATTGGTGTGCAGTTGAGCGATTCTCCTTATGTCGCCGCCAGCATGAAGATCATGACCCGCATGGGTCAGGCCGCGTTGGATGTTCTGGGCGATGGGGACTTTGTTCCTTGCCTGCATTCCGTTGGTGCGCCACTTGAACCCGGTCAGGAAGATGTCGTGTGGCCGTGTAACGATACCAAATACATCGTGCACTATCCGCAAGATCGTTCGATCTGGTCTTACGGCAGCGGCTATGGCGGCAATGCGCTGCTCGGTAAGAAGTGTTTCTCCCTACGTATTGCCTCGATTATGGCAAAGGAAGAGGGCTGGCTTGCCGAACATATGCTGATCCTTGGCCTGACATCCCCGAAGGGTGAGAAGACCTATATCGCTGCGGCATTTCCGAGCGCATGTGGCAAGACCAATCTGGCCATGCTCATTCCGCCCGAGGGTTATGAAGGCTGGACCGTCAGCACCGTTGGTGACGATATTGCCTGGATTAAACCTGGTGATGACGGCAAGCTGCACGCGATCAACCCGGAAGCGGGTTACTTTGGCGTCGTGCCGGGAACGTCGACCAAGACGAACCCGAACGCCATGAAGATGATCACCCGTGACACGATCTTCACCAATGTTGCCCTGACCGATGACGGCGACGTCTGGTGGGAAGGCAAAGACGGTGACGCACCCGACCATCTCATTGATTGGCAGGGCAATGACTGGACACCGGATTGCGGACGCCTGGCAGCACATGCGAATGCGCGCTTTACGGTTGCCGCTATAAATTGCCCGAGCCTTGATCCGGCCTGGGATGATCCTGCGGGCGTGCCGATTGATGCTTTTGTCTTTGGCGGCCGTCTGAGCAGCACTTTCCCGCTGGTCTATGAGGCCAAGGATTGGGAGCACGGTGTCTACATGGCGGCGACCATGGGCTCGGAAGCCACGGCGGCTGCGGACAACCAGGCCGCGATCCGTCGCGACCCGATGGCGATGCTGCCGTTCTGCGGATACAACATGGCTGACTACTTCACCCATTGGCTGGGTTTCGCTGACAAGAATATCCAGTTGCCGAAGATCTTCCGTGTCAACTGGTTCCGCAAAGACGACGCGGGCAAGTTCATCTGGCCGGGCTTTGGTGAGAATATGCGTGTGCTGGAATGGGTTTGCGAACGCGTCCAGGGCAATGTGGATTCCGTTGAGGGTCCGCTGGGCAATATGCCGCGCTATCAGGATCTGAATTGGTCCGGACTGGAATTTTCGTCTGACGACTTTGGCGGGATCATGGATTTGGCCCGTGAAGACGGCAGCAATGAAGCGAATTCCCAGAAGGAGCTGTTCGACAGCTTTGCCGGACGGCTTCCCGATGAAATGGAAGCCCAGCGACAGGCTTTGCTGTCTGACATGGAAAGCGCACCAGAAGTCTGGAGAGCCGCCAGTTAGGCGTCGCACGTCATCAGAATGCTGAAAAGGCCGCTCTTACGAGCGGCCTTTTTGTTTATGGCTTTATGACACTCACATGAGCGGCAACGATCCGCCAGCCCTCGGGCATACGAGCCCAGGATTGGCTCTGACGACCAATCCCGCCAACGCTTTCACGGAAAAACTCGAGATTGGCCGTTCCGAAGTCATGTCCGTAGGTGGTCACGATTACCGGGTCGGTGGTCCGGGCCAGTCCGGCAGACGGGCGTGCCGCGCGAAATGCCGCAATTTGGTCATGGCCGTAGAGCTGTTCACCAATCCCGTACCGCAGCGTCAACGCGTTGTTCCAGAACAATTCGTCGAGCACGTCCACGTCGTTCTTCATGAGGGCTTCTTCATAGCGATCATGGGCCGCTGTGACTTCTGCCAGGACCTCGGGAATGTTGATTTCCATGAAAATACTCCGTGTGTTGTGGTGCTTATGGATATGTCGTTGGGAACGCTACTTGTTCTTTGCCTTTGCCCAGCTGTCGCGCAGGCTAACGGTGCGATTGAAGATCAGTGAGTCCGGACGGGACTCCAGATCGGCACAGAAATAGCCCAGTCGTTCGAACTGCACAGGATTTCCGGGCACAGCCTGTTCGAGTGCCGGCTCGAGATAGCAGGTTTTGCGAATATCGAGTGAAGCCGGATTCAGGTCTTCCAGCCATTCACGTTCTTTGCCGGGTTCTTCTTCTGAGAACAGATGATCGTAAAGACGCACTTCTGCAGTTTTGGCGTGTGCCACGGAGGTCCAGTGGATGGTACCGCGCACTTTGCGACCGTCGGGCGAATCACCGCCGCGTGAATCCGGGTCATAAGTGCAGCGAATTTCGGTCACGTTGCCCGCGTCATCCTTGAGGACGTCCGTACAGGTCACGAAATAGGCGAAACGCAAACGCACTTCCTGGCCGACGGTCAGACGGCGGAACTTTTTTGGTGCGTCGTCCATATAGTCATCGCGCTCAACCCACAGTTCGCGCCCGAACGAAATCATGCGGGTGTCGGAGTTTTCATCGGCTGGGTTGTTGACGGCTTCAAGCTCTTCGGTCTGGTCTTCGGGATAGTTCTCGATGACCAGTTTGACCGGGTCGAGCACCGCCATCCGGCGCTCCGCGCTGTGGTTAAGATGCTCGCGGATCGTGTTCTCGAAATAGGACATCTCGACAAGGCCGTCTGCCTTGGTCACTCCCAGCCGCGTGATGAAATCACGGATCGCAACGGCCGGAACGCCACGGCGGCGTAGGCCGGTGACCGTAGGCATGCGTGGGTCATCCCAGCCTGCGACGTGATTCTCGGAGACGAGCTGGATCAGTCGACGCTTGGAGAGAACGGTATGTCCGAGGTTCAGGCGCCCGAATTCATACTGTCGGGGGGTGGCGGGGACCGGCAGGTTTTCGAGAAACCATTCGTACAGAGGCCGATGGTCTTCGAACTCCAGAGTGCAGAGTGAATGGGTTACGCCTTCGATTGCGTCAGACTGACCATGGGCGAAGTCATAATTTGGGTAGATGCACCATGTGTCGCCGGTGCGAGGGTGCGGATTGCGCAGAATGCGGTAAAGCACCGGATCGCGAAGGTTGATATTGCCAGATGCCATATCAATCTTGGCGCGCAGCACGCGTTCCCCGTCGACGAATTCACCGGCCCGCATGCGGGCGAAGAGGTCCAGGTTTTCGTCCGCGGAGCGATCTCTGTGCGGGCTGGGCGTGCCGGGCTCGGTGAGTGTGCCGCGATACTCGCGCATCTCTTCGGCCGACAGGTCATCGACATAAGCCAGACCTTCGCGGATCAGATGGCAGGCCCAGTCGTAAAGCTGCTCAAAATAGTCCGAGGCATAGAAAAGATTGTCGCCCCAGTCGAACCCGAGCCAGCGCACATCTTCCTGAATGGCGCGGATGTAGGTTTCATCTTCCTTGGCCGGGTTGGTGTCGTCGAACCGCAGATTGCAGGTGCCTGAGAATTCTTCGGCGATCCCGAAATTCAGACAGATCGACTTGGCGTGACCAATATGCAGATAGCCGTTCGGCTCAGGCGGAAAGCGGGTGACGATATGCTCGTGGAGTCCGGAATCCACATCCGCGCGAACCTTCTCGCGGATAAAGTCGTTCGGGCCTTCGTCATTGGGGGTTTCGCTGTTATCGGTCATCGCGTCTATTTCGGTAAGTGTATTGACCTGTCTGCCAGAAATGCCGGTATCCGCCAAGTCGTTGTGTAGAAATGAAAACGGCCCGGTGAAACCACCGGGCCGTTTTTATAATTATGTCTGACGCCTACGGGCTGACGTGGTTGATGAATTCCATGGGAGCGGGTTCACCCCATTGAGAGTTCAGACCTTCTTCCGCGGGCACATAGCGGGTGCCATAGGCGTTGTTGAGGGTATCGGTATCTGCCCAATGCTCGTGCACCCGACCCCACGGGTCTTTCCAGTAATCATAGATCTGGCTGCCAAGAACATGACGCCCAATGCCCCAGACATGATCGTAGTCTCCGGTGTCGCGCAGATGCTCGTGACCCATCATGACGTCATCGAAATCGGGGACTTCGAAGGAGATATGGTTCAGCCCGGCCTTTTCGTTGCCGACATACAGGAACACATGATGATCGACGAACTGCTCACCCGCATCGATCCGGTTGAAGCTGGCAATCACCTTGTCCTTGTCACCTTCGACAAAGACTTCGTCCGACGCGATCAGGCCAATGTGCTTGCGGACCCAGGCTGTGCTCTCTTCAAGCTTGGTCGTTCCCAGGACGCCGTGGCCGATACGCATCACGCGGGCCGGACCTTTGTCGACGCGCCAAAGTTCGCCGGCGCGTTTGTATTTGTCGATATTGCCAAAGTTATAGGCGTGTCGCTCAATCGGAATCTCTGCGACTTCTTCAACGCCGTGGACCACTTCGATCGTGTAACCGTTCGGCTCTGTCAGTCGGACACGTTTGCCGCCGCCGGGTTCATCGATGTCTTCAACGCTTGAAGAGCCTTCGGCCTCAGCTGCAAGCTTGTGCAAATCGTCTTCTGAACTGGCTCGGAAGGCAAGGCTCACAAAGCCTGGGTCACCCAATTCAGTAACGTGTATGTGGTGGCTCGACGTCGTACCGCGCATGTAGAGCGCTGTGTCGGTTCGCGCGCTGCGGATCATGCCGAAGCGGGTTAGAAACTCTTCCTGCTTGTCGAGATCGGGAGAACGGATACGTCCCCACGCGATATCTGCAACGCGAATGATTGGATCAGTCATTTGTGTCTTTCCTCCTGCCCAGTCGCCTGTTGACGACACTTGGCCTTACTCTAGTGGAAACCACATCGGCGTGGAATGCCTGCAGTGGCTCGAAATGAGATGAGTAGAAGCTCCATACGAAAGCGTATGGTATTGCGTGCATGACAGCACGTCAATACTTTGGAGTCTGGATTTGGAGAAGGTTCTTTGAACAAGAAACGCGATCAATCTCAGGATCGGGATTCCTGGCTGTCTGAAGCTCTAGAGCTGATGCGCGAACGGGGCGTCGATCATGTAAAAGTGGAACCGCTGGCGTCCCGACTTGGGGTCACAAAGGGCAGTTTCTACTGGCATTTCAAGAACCGTGGGGACCTCTTGCGGTCACTGCCCGAATTCTGGGTGCGTCGTCAGACCGATCCCGTGCTGGCTCAGGTTGCCAAGGCGGAGGGTGGGCCGGTCGAGAAATTGCGCGCGATTCTTGAGTTTCTCGCGCATGAAGACCCAGACCGATATGACAATGCCATGCGCGCTTGGGCGCAGTTCGACACTGATGTGGCAAAAGCGGTGGCCGAAGTTGATGATCGCCGTATGGCGACAGCCCGTGTGCTGTTTGAAGAAGCCGGACTAAGTCCCGAAGACGCCGCATTTCGCGCGCGTCTCTGGTATTTTTATGATGTTGGTGAACACGTCACAGGCGATACGCCTGCCGATGTGACTGATCGACTTCACCGTGCGGCACAAAGACTTAAACTGCTGACCTCGGACTTTCCAAAGAATGGCTAGCTGGCCAGCTTGAGGCTTTGGCCGGGATCATCAATGCCGAACACCCCAAGCAGACAGTCGAGCAACAGGCGATGCTGTTCGTTTTGCAACTGCTGGTCTGGTGCTATCCGGCGCATCTGATCCTGCAACAGGTTGATCGCGTGTGCCGTTGAACTCAGACAGGCGGCCAGTTCAACATAGTGTTTGTCGGCCTCGCTCAGGAAACCAATAAAGGCGGCAGGTTTGCCCTGTTCGATGAACTGTTGGTAGCTGTCTTCGTAAGTGTTCAGGGTCGTTTGGATCGTGATGTAGTTTTCACGCATACGAGCCTTTAGCGCTGTCATTTCGCTGATGATCTGCTCTTTGGTGTCACTGTTGAGAGCTTTCATATCTGAGGGAAGCGACTTTTTGGGGTCGCCAACCCATGCAAAGAGATCGCGCATGGCTGGCTCGAACGCTGCGTACTGCGATTGGTAGTAACAAATGCCTTTCCACGCAAAAAACATCTCAGGCGCACGTTCGGGTGTCAGATCGAGGCTTTTGACAAAATCCTCAATTCCCACGATATCTCGAGCTTCCCAAATCTTCTTCAGGAACCTTGAAACATGCTCTTCGACCTTCTCACTGGCTTCTTCGGTTCCACCGCTCAAGGCACGCCGCACAAGAGCTTCAATCTTTTCCCGAATGGGCGCCTGTAGTCTCTTCCATTCCTGAATCGTGATGTTGAAATAGGCAGGATTCAGCTTCTCCTCGATCCCCGTTTGCTGCGCTTTACACTTGAGCAAAAAGGGGTCGAGCGTTGGAAGCGTGTTGAGCATGTCGAGCATATCGATGTCCCATCGATAGTCGTCGATCTTTTCCTCATTCGTGGGGTCGAGCCCACACTTCATCTTCAACTTTTCTGTACGTTGACGATCCTTCACGAGGATTGAATCGCCTCCCTCGTAGACGTTCTTGTGGTTGTAAGGGAAATAGACAAGGGTCTCGATTTTGAAGCTGCGTTTCCCGCGCGCCATTTCGGATTCGACAACCTTCAGCAGGATCGCATCGTTCAGATATCTGTTTTTAAACATCGGTCCGCGCGGATCATCTTCGGCAATACCGGCAGTGATCGCTGCAATATTTAACGACGTTTCGAAGCATTTTAGTGTTGAGGTGCGCCCCACATCGATCGTGCGTCCCAGCTTTTCCCGATCCATTGCCATCGAATCAATCCCGTTGCCTGTTTGACAGGCATACTTAGCTTCCAAAAGGTGTAAAAATTCTAAAAGAAGGCCGGAATTTTTCACATTAGGTGGTCCAAAGTTGGCGTTTTGTCCGTTTTTTCACGAACTCCTTGATATGGCGGCGATATGCGCTAAAAATCTTATGGTTAAATCTTTAGAGGTGAATATGCGCGGTCCCCAAGATTACGGTGGTTTGCCTGCTGGAGCAGTTGATCCGGTCAAGCACGAACACGTCCCGACCCATTGGGAAAAAACCGTCGATGCGTTGATGATGTTGATCTTTGACCAGCGTCGCCAATTGGCGCGTGTGGACGAGTCCCGGCGAATGCAGGAAATGCTCGGCGAGGACTATCACAAATATCCCTACTATGAGCGTTGGTTGCAGGCCGTGGCCTGGTTGATGCTCGAGAAAGGGGTGTTCACGCAGGAAGAACTTGAGGCCAAGCAGACCGAGGTTCGTGGGCGTCTGGAGGCCGAGCGCAGTGGAAACTAAGTATCAGCCTGGCGACAAGGTTCAAATCCTTCAGCGCAATCAGCCCGGTCATGTGCGCACGCCGATTTATGTGCGCGGGAAGGTCGGAGTGATTGAGCGCATCGTGGGTGCATTTCCAAATCCGGAAACACTGGCTTACGGGCATTCCGGGTTGCCATACAAAATGCTCTATCGCGTGAACTTCAAGCAAGGTGAGCTCTGGTCGGACTACGATGGTTCGCCGGATGACACGCTGGAAATCGAAATCTACGAACATTGGATGGCGCCGGCCTGACCGGAGCAGAGAGTGGCAAGACAATGAGTGAACATCATCACGACCATGATCACGGTCACGACCATGACGGGAAGCCGATCCAGGAGGATGAGCTTCCGGCACTTGAGGCCCAAATTCTGGAGACCTCGGTCCGCGAACTTCTGATCGAGAAGGGTGTTGTCTCGGCTGACGATATCCGACGGGCAATCGAAGCCATGGAAACCCGCGGAGAATCTCTTGGTGCGAAGATTGTCGTCCGAGCCTGGACGGACCCGGCTTTCAAGGAAAAGCTCCTTACCAGCAGCGATGACGCATTGATGGAGTTCGGTATCGATATGCGGCCGATGGAATTGTGTGTCGTGGAGAACACCGAGGACGTCCACAATATGGTCGTCTGTTCACTGTGTTCGTGCTATCCGCGCCCGATACTCGGGATTCCGCCGGCCTGGTACAAACGTCGTGACTATCGTTCACGGGCCGTTCGAGAGCCGCGTGCCGTCTTGCAGGAATTTGGAACAGAGCTTCCTGATAATCGTCAGGTCCGTGTGCATGATAGCAATGCTGACCTGCGGTATCTGGTGCTTCCCAAGCGTCCGGAGGGCACTGAGGGCTGGACGAACGATCAATTGGAAGCGCTTGTCACACGCGACAGCATGATCGGGGTGAGCGATGTGCGGAGCCTTGATCAGCTTGTTGGCTAACTTTTTCACGAATCGCTGAAAAGCGTTGAGTCGAGTGTGTTAGTACTATTGTCGGGTGGAGTGTTACGGGGAGGAGGTCACTAGTCGGCCAATCATATTATTTTGCGCATCTGTTGGATTGCGCAGTTTTCTAGGTGCCGCAGGTTGCGGCAGGGGAGTGCACGCGTGTCATTGCGTGAAAAACTGACAAAACTGATCCCTGAAGATCGGGAGGTCATCCTTCGCTCACGCGGAAAGGTGCGCTATGTGAGTCTGGGGCGTGTGACCCAGTCCGCGGCGTTGGTTTTGGCGGTCTGTGCCGTCGCGTGGTCTGCACATGCGACCGGCCGTTTCCTGTCCCATGAAGGCATCCTCACCAGCCGGAATGCGACGATAGAAATGTTGCTCCAGGAGAATGAGGCGCTTGCGACAAACCTCGCAAATGCGCAGCGGAAAGCCGAGATACAGGAACTGTCTCTGACCGCCACACAAAAGACCACGATCGATTTGGTGGCATACAATCAGGACCTCCAGTTCAAACTTGCTGGACTTGAGACTCGCCTTCGCGAGGCGACAGAGCAAGGGCAGGCGCTTGCGCTTTCCTATTTCGGCGCAGTTGAGGCGCATGCACAGACCGGGTCTCAGAAGGAATTTCTCGAGCGTACGCGGGATGCTTTGACAACCGATCTCGCGGAACATGAAAAACGCCTTGCCGAATTTGATGCCGACCGAACGCGGTTGGGCGAACAGGTTGTGGCGACGCAAGAGCAAATGCAGGAACTCAAAACAGAGATCGGCACGCTTAACTATGCGCGGGTGGATCTTATTGATCGATTGGATGACAGCAATCGTCGACTGCAAAGTGTCTCTGCTGACAAGCAAAAGGTCGATAGCGAGCGCAAAGATCTGGGTGCGCAGGTGGTGGAGCTTTCAGAGCGTCTGGAATCGATCGAAACAGCGCAGATCGACATTGTATCCCGGCTGGGAGAGCAGGCAGGCGAAAGCGGTGATGCATTGAAACGCACGCTCTCCATCGCGGGTCTTGATGTTGACGGTTTGCTCGGGCGTTTGGCGCGCTCGGATGCCGAAAACGGGCGTGGTGTCGGTGGTCCGCTTGTTGCGCTGGCTGATGCACCGGGTTCAAACCTGACCTACCAGATCGCGACCGTCGAGCAGCGCATTGATGATTTCCAGCGGCTTCAGGACCTGATGGAAAGGCTTCCGTTGGCCGCGCCTCTGGACGAATACCGGCAGACCAGCAGCTATGGACGGCGCATTGATCCGTTCACGAAGCGCTATGCCCTGCATTCGGGTATTGATCTGGCCAGCCGGCGTCGTGCCCCGGTGCATGTGACATCGCCCGGTGTGGTCACATTTGTCGGCTGGAAAGGCGGATTTGGCAAGATTGTCGAGGTTGATCACGGTCTTGGAATCCGGACCCGCTATGCGCATTTGTCGAATATCTACGTAAAACGTGGCCAAAAGCTCGAATTTCGTGAGAAGGTTGGTCAGGTCGGGAGTACGGGCCGTAGCTCGGGTGAACATCTCCACTATGAGGTGATCGTCGATGGCCGGTCTCAAAATCCGGCGAGCTTTATCAAGGCGGGGCAATATGTTTTCAAGAAATGACCGTACCGGTGCTGGAAGCGCCATTCCGTCGATCATCGGCTCCAGTATGAAAGTCTCAGGCAATGTCGACAGTGAAGGTTCTGTCCAGATCGAAGGCACGATTGAGGGTGATATGCGTTGCGCCGAGATCACTGTTGGGCGGGGCGCGCATGTTCAGGGGCAAATATTCGCGGAGCTCGTGCACGTCCATGGCACAGTGACCGGCGATATTCGCGCGACCAAGGCCGTATTGTCTTCCACCGCTCGGGTCGTTGGAAACATTATCCATGAGGAACTGACCGTTGAGGCCGGTGCTCATATTGAGGGTCAGATGATGCGTCAGGATGCCGAGCAGGCGCGACTCAATCTGGTCGTCGGAGAGAACGTCTAGGCGCTCTCCAGGCAGTCGCGGTAGGTCGCGGCATCCACATTTCCACCCGATAAAGTCGCGACAACAGTCTTGCCGCGACAATCGGTCTTTCCGCTCAGGATCGCGGCCAGCGCCACGGCGCCGCCGGGTTCGACCACAATCTTGAAATGTCGCCACGCATAGGCAACGGCTTGCCGGACGTCGTCGTCCGATACCGCAACACCTTTGAGGTTGCGTGCCGCCATGATGGAGAAGGTCAGCTCCCCGGGAGTCGGTGCGAGTAATGCGTCGCAGATAGAGCTTGCGGACGGATCATTGGTGACCCGTTGACCGGCTTCCAGAGATCGTCGCGTGTCGTCAAAACCCTCGGGTTCGGCGGTCATAACCTGTGTTTTGGGCATTATTTCTGCGATCGCGGTTGCAACACCGGCGGTCAGGCCACCGCCACCGCAGCAAACTAGAACAATGTCCGGTCTGGCGCCGAGCTCAGTGCATTGGGCAGCGATTTCGAGACCAACAGTGCCCTGACCTGCAATTGTCCAAGGGTGATCATAGGGCGGCACAAGCGTACTTCCGCTCTGTCTTGCGAGATCAGCAGCGATGGCTTCGCGGTCTTCGTTCTGACGGTCGTAGGTCACGACCGTTGCGCCGTAACCTTGCGTGTTTTCGACCTTCATTTGCGGGGCATCAGCTGGCATGACGATTGTGGCAGGGACATCAAATATCTGCGCCGCAGCAGCCACACCCTGAGCGTGATTCCCAGATGAATAGGCCACGACGCCATTCGCCCGGGTCTCGGGGGCGATCTGGGACAGAAAATTAAAGGCCCCGCGAAACTTGAACGAGCCGGTGCGTTGCAGCGGCTCAGCTTTCAACAGGATGCGTCCGCCCGATGCTCTGTTAAGCGCGGGAACCTCGAGTAACGGCGTGCGAACGGCCTGATCTTGCAATCGCGTGGCAGCAGATTCGATGTCGGCAAATGTCGGGGCGATCTGCTGGGTCATAGGGTTGCAAGTCCAAGTATTTCGGGGAGCGGCCCAAGCGTGTCGATGACCAAATCGGGACGTGAGGGGAGGTGTTCAGCGGGTTGCTTGTAGCGGTTTATCCAAATGACTTTGAATCCGAAGGACGCTGCGCCAGCCGCATCCCAGCCATTGGATGACATGAAGCAGATGTTTTCCTTTGCGATACCGAGACGGTCCACAGACATTTGATAGACCCGCGGGTCTGGCTTGAAGATGCCGACATCTTCGACGGACTGCACGTCATCGAGGAGGTCTTCGAGGCCGTTGGCTTTCACCGCAGCGTCCAGCATTTCGGGTGCACCGTTGGACAGAATGGCCGGCTTCATATTGGCCTGTTGGAGCGCGCGCAGGGTTTCGCGAACCTCTTCGAAGGCGTCGAGCTCCCGGTAAAGGGTCATCAGTTTTTCGCGCAGCGCCGGGTTGTCGATGCCTGTGGCGGCGAGAGAGAAATCCAGTGCTTCTCCGGTCACTTGCCAGAAATCAGCATGGGTTCCCATCAGGCTGCGCAACCAGGTGTACTGCAACTGTTTTTGGCGCCAGATGTCCGACAGCAGCGTGGCGTTGTCTCCGATTTCGTCGGCACAGCGCATGACAGCGGAATTGAAGTCCAGCAAGGTGCCGTAGGCGTCAAAGACACAAGCCTCAATACCGGTGATCGTGGGTCCAGACATGGCGCGATTCCCTATGGACGAAGGGGTGTGGTTCCGACTTCGGCGATCTGTGCGACGCTGAGCAGGTAACGATAAACCGTTGCCGCTTCACTGACGCGCTGCACATAGTTTCGGGTTTCGCTGAACGGGATGGATTCAATCCAGTCGATCATATCGACTTGTCCTGTGCGCGGGTCGCCGAATTCTTTAAGCCAGCGATCCACCCGATGGGGACCGGCATTATAGGCTGCGAGCGCGAGTGGCGGAGAGCCCGCAAATCGGTCCAACATCTGGGCGAGATAGGTCTGACCGAGGCGAATATTGTATGCGGGGTCGGTCGTCAGTTTGTCGCGCGTATAGGGCAGGGATAGCGCGCGGGACACCTGTTTTGCTGTTCCCGGCATGAGCTGCATCATGCCGCGCGCGCCCGCCCGGCTGAGAGCTGTGCGGTCAAACCCGCTCTCTTGACGGATCACCGCCAGAACAAGCGCGTTCTCTGGTGCAAATGGGTCGTTCATGTTCGGGACGGTGACGAGCGGGTAGCCCGCGACGCCCACCAGGTTGTCGAGTTGATTGAGTCGTTTGATGGCGCGAACAGCTTCGCGCGGGCGATCTGTTTCATGTGCGAGCTGGGCGACAAGCAGTCGTTCTTCGGCGCTTTTTGCCAGCCCCGAAAGGTGCAAAAGAAATGTGCGCAAGCGTTTGTCTGCTCCAAGCTCATGCAATCGGTGGACGAGCTGGACGAGCTCTTGGTCGAGAAACTGCTGCCGGACTTCAGGGTTGCTGGGTACGGCAAAACTGAAATGGTCGGGTGTCTCGCCCAGAGCGCGCTTGGCGAGTTGTCCGTAATAGGTTGTTGGATGCGTCGCGGCGCGCTGCCACCATTCTCGGGCGAGTTCCGTGTTGCCGCGGGCATCTGCTGCGCGTGCCCGCCAGTATGCGCCGCGTGCGCGGCTGATGGGGAAGCCGACACCGTTATAGAGAGTGGCAAAGTTCTGTTCGGCAGCGTTGGGTTGGGCAAGATAAGACAGGCGGAGCCATCCGGCGAGAAACTCTGATTCTGCGAACTCGCCACCACTCGACAGGCCGTGATTGGAAACAAGCGCTGCGGCTTCGCTGTAGTGGCCTTCTGACAGTGCACGTCGCGCCAGGATGCGCGCTTCCTTGGCCCAGAGTTCGGGGCGCGGTCGGGGATTGGGAACACGGTCGAGAATTTCACGCGCGCCGTTGTTGTTCTCCTTCTTGCGTCGCCATTGCAGTCTTTCGAACCACAATTCGGGGGCGTCACGCAGAGAATCGGGAACCTGCGCAATCGCGCCGTCGACCCCGTTTGTACGTCGCAGCAAAGCGATGCGAGCTGTTGCAAGTTTTGCGGGGCCTGCTTCCAATCGCTTCACCATGCGGCGGGCCGCTGTGTGACTGCGCTGCCAGATCAACCGGTCGGTCCTGGCCTCGTGGCTTGCGCGATCGAGATGCCGCCCATAAGCGCGCAAATATGCCGTCTCCGTAGCCGCTTCAAAATTCTTTTCTATCCAATATTTGCGCGCCAGACCTGGAATGGTGGCCGTGTTTCCCAGACGCGAGATGGCGTCAAGATGCGCGAGGCCGCCCTCACCAGTTGTTGGTGGGTAACGTTCGAACCAGTCCATAAGCATCTGAAAGGAAACGCTTTCGTCAATCTCCCGCTCAGCCAGCCGCCGCATATCTGTTTGCCGCGGCCATGTGGGGTGCCTGTCAATAAAGCTGGCGATCTCCGTAAAGGGCGCCTTGGTCTGTCGACGTTGGAGGCGCAACCAATCCGCATAGGCCGAGACAAGCGGATCGTTGACGCGTTGAGAGTAGAGCGCGACGCTTTCCCAGTCTTCGCGTTCTGCGGCGGCGACGAGATCACGCGCAGCGATATCGGTTGGATTGGATTGTGCTTCGGCACCGCCGCCAAGGGCGAATGCGACGACCAGCGTGGCGCTGGCAAAGATACGAGATGCTATATGCATGGCCAGATCAATACTCCGATCGAGACTTTAAGGGCGCTGCCCTGCGTTGGCCAGCTAAGCGTATGACTCGCGTGTATTCATATGCGATCTGCCTTGTTCATGCCCTGTCTTGCCGTTATCGTCCGCGCGACTTACCGAATAGGCTGCAAATGCGGCAGGAGGACCAAGATGTTCAACGGATCATTGACTGCGCTTATCACCCCGTTTCGTGACGGGAAGGTGGATGAGAAAGCATTCCAGGGACTGGTCGAGTGGCAGATCGATGAAGGCACAGATGGCCTTATTCCATGCGGCACCACGGGTGAATCCCCGACCCTGAGCCATGACGAACATGAGCGCGTTGTTGAATTGTGCATTGAAGCGGCTGCCGGCCGGGTTCCGGTGATTGCCGGGACGGGGTCGAATGCGACCGAAGAATGCGTACGTCTGACGCAGCACGCAAAGACGGCCGGCGCAGATGCGGCACTGATAGTGACGCCGTATTACAACAAGCCGTCTCAGGACGGCCTGTACGCGCATTACAAGTCCGTTGCTGAAGCCGTAGACCTTCCGATCATCATCTACAATATCCCGCCGCGTTCGGTGATCGACATGTCGGTTGAGACCATGGCGCGTCTGGCTGGTGATTTTGCCAGCATCGTTGGGGTCAAGGACGCAACGGCCGATCTGACGCGGCCATTGTCGACCCGTCAGGCGATCGGCGATGATTTCTGCATGTTGTCTGGCGAAGATGCGACGGTCCTCTCATTCATGGCAAATGGCGGCGATGGCTGTATTTCGGTCACATCGAACGCCGCGCCGCGTGCTTGTGCTGAAATGCATGATGCGTGGGCCGGCGGCAAGCATGCCGACGCGATGGAGATCAATTCACGTCTGTTCCCGCTGCATCAGGCGCTTTTCGTGGAGCCGAACCCGGTTCCGGTCAAGTTTGCCGCTTCGCTTCTCGACAAATGCACCAATGATGTGCGGCTGCCGCTGACGCCCGCCAACGAGAACACCCAGAAGCTCGTTCGTGATGCGATGATCTCTGCCGGTTTGCTGAACTAGCCGGGGAGACCCGACGGAACCGTCATGGCACAGAAAAAGAAGAAGGGCGCCCAGAATAATATCGCTGCGCAGAACCGCAAGGCGCGCCACGACTACAGCATTGAAAGTAACATGGAGACTGGTCTTGTTTTGACTTGGTCAGAAGTGAAATCTCTGCGCCAGGGCCATGCGAGTTTGGTGGATGCATGGGCTGGGGAACGTGATGGTGAACTCTGGATGTTCAATTGCTATATCCCGGAATATGCCGCAGCCCGAAACTTCGGGCACGAGGAACGCCGGCCGCGCAAGCTGTTGGTTCATGCTCGGGAATTTGACCGGCTGATTATGGCTATCAAACGCGAAGGGGCGACGCTGGTTCCGTTGTCGATCTATTTCAATGATCGCGGACTGGCAAAAGTTGATCTGGGTATCGCGACGGGCAAACGCCAGTATGACAAACGTCAGACCGAAAAAAATCGTGATTGGGACCGCCAGAAGGCCCGTCTCCTGCGCGAGAAAAACTAAATAACTATCTGAAAAAAAATATTATAATTGCACTTATGGTTTTTCTATTGATTGACGTTTACGTTAACGTAAACTGATGACATGGAACGTACCTATTCAATTTCCGAACTGTCGAGCGAGTTCGACATCACGCCACGGACCATTCGTTACTACGAATCCGAAGGCTTGATTTCTCCCGATCGCGCGGGTCAAAAGCGTATCTATTCGGCACGCGACCGGGTGCGGCTTGCTCTTGTTTTACGGGGTAAACGGCTGGGGTTCTCACTCGCCGAAGCCAAAGAGATCATCGATCTTTATGCCGCATCCCATGGTGAAGTCGGGCAACTCAGGACCCTGCTTGCGAAGCTGGGCGAGAAACGTGAGATGCTGGAACAAAAGCGCAAGGACCTCGACGCGTCCATTACGAGCATGGACCGCTATGCCGAACGTTGTCGTGAGCGGCTGGTCGAACTGGAATCCTCTACGCGGGAGGCTGCAGAGTGATGCCGGAAAGTCTGTTTGAGCCCCAAAATCCGGATTTCGAGGCTGACATACGCGCGAGTTTTGCGCGACAAGGTTTGATGTGCCATCTCGGTATCGAGATTGTCGATGTCTTACCCGGTGCTGTGACCTTGCAGGTTCCGTTCTCCCAATCTCTGACCCAGCAGCATGGCTATTTTCACGGTGGCGTCATGGGGGCTATCGGGGACAGTGCTGCCGGCTATGCCGGGTTAACGCTAACGCCGCCTGGCAGCGAAGTCGTGAGTGTCGAATACAAGATCAACTTCACAACGCCTGGTGCAGGTGAGCGCATCATCGCCAAGGGCACTGTGAAACGCGCTGGACGCACCCTGATCGTCACAAATGCGGACCTTTTCGTGGAAAAGGCCGGAACGCAAAGCTTGTGTGCGACAATCCAGCAGACAATCATGGTTTTGTCGGCAAATGAGACCCGCCCAGCGGGCTAAGCCGCTGGCAGGAGGAGAAAAAATGATTCCGAACGATTATCCGACACTGGGATTCGACCTGGGTGACACCGCCGACATGCTGCGTGATTCCGTTCGCAGTTTCTCGTCTGACAAAATTGCGCCGCGCGCCGAGGAAATCGACTCTTCGAATGAGTTCCCGATCGATCTGTGGCCCCTGATGGGAGACCTCGGGGTGCACGGGATCACCGTGGATGAGGAATATGGCGGCTCGAATCTTGGGTATCTCGAACATTGTGTGGCGATGGAAGAAATCAGCCGGGCGTCCGCTTCGGTGGGTCTGTCTTATGGCGCGCATTCCAATTTGTGCGTGAACCAGATCCATCGGAACGGGACGGCCGAACAAAAGACCCGGTATTTGCCTGATCTGGTCTCGGGAAAGCATGTCGGTGCGCTGGCCATGAGTGAGCCGGGGGCGGGTTCGGATGTTGTCGGAATGCGCACGCGGGCCGAGAAGAAGGGCGACCGCTATATTCTCAATGGCAACAAGATGTGGATCACCAACGGCCCGGTTTCGGAAACCTTCGTGATCTATGCCAAGACCGATATGGATGCCGGACCGCGCGGGATGACAGCCTTTATCGTCGAAAAAGGTTTCAAGGGATTCAGTCAGGCCCAGAAGCTCGACAAGCTGGGGATGCGTGGTTCAGACACTTGCGAATTGGTGTTTCAGGATTGCGAGGTGCCAGAAGAGAACGTGCTGGGTGAAGTTGGCAAGGGCGTCAACGTCCTGATGTCGGGCCTCGACTATGAACGCGCGGTGCTCGCGGCCGGACCACTGGGGATCATGCAGGCCTGCATGGATATCGTGGTGCCCTATGTCCATGAACGCGAGCAGTTTGGCCAGCCCATCGGAACTTTCCAGCTGATGCAGGGCAAGCTGGCCGACATGTACGTCACCATGAATGCCTGCAAGGCCTATGTGTACGCCGTGGCCCAGGCCTGTGATCGGGGCGAGACCACCCGCAAGGATGCCGCCGGTGCCATTCTCTATGCCGGCGAAAAGGCGACCTGGATGGCGCTGGAGGCGATCCAGACTCTGGGCGGCAATGGCTACATCAACGAATATCCGACCGGACGTTTGCTGCGCGACGCCAAGCTTTACGAAATTGGTGCGGGAACCTCTGAAATCCGGCGCATGCTGATCGGACGCGAATTGTTTGAGGAAACTGCCTAGTGCGGCGCATCTCCACCAATTCCGAGTTTGAGAAGGCGGTCGGTTACTCCCGAGCCGTGGTTGATGAGCACTATGTGCATGTCTCCGGCACCACCGGTTTTGCTTACGAAACCATGGCCATCTCCGATGATGTCATAGAGCAGGCTCATCAGGCGTTTGGGACGATTGCGCGGTCGCTTGCGGCAGCGCGTTGTTCCTTCGCCGATATTGTGCGCGTGACCTACTACATCACCGATCGGGACGACTATGAGACGCTGATGCCCGTCTTCAAACAGTATCTGGGGCCACACCCGCCCGCTGCGACCGCGCTGATCGCGCAGCTTGTCGATCCTCGGATGAAGATCGAGATCGAGGTTACAGCGCAGCGTCCCGTCACACCACGCAACGCCGGAGAAGCATAGCAATGACGTCTGTTCTGATTGTTGGTGCCAGTCGCGGGATCGGGCTGGGGTTCACTCAAAGCTTCGCGGCTGATGGGTGGGAGGTTCATGCGACGACCCGCACGCCAGAAAACCCGGGAGCGCTGGGTGGTATTGCCGGTGACGTCACGATCCATGGTCTTGAGGTGCGCAACAAGAATCAGATCGAGAGCTTGGCTGGAGTGTTTGAGGACCGGGGACTGGACCTGCTTATTCACAGTGCCGGGGTTTTGCGCGGGGTCAGCCGTGACGAAATGATGGCGATCAATGCCGATGCACCGATGGCGGTGGTTGGCGCACTGCTCGCAGCCGTCGAACGCGGCGCGGAACGCAAAATCGCTATTCTCACAAGCCAGATGGGGGCCCGCCATGGTGGGGAAACACCATCGGCGGACTATGGTGCTTCGAAGTGTTTGCTCAATGACCGGTTTCGCGAAATCGAGCCTGAATGGGCCGCGAAGGGAATTACATCTGTGGTGTTTCATCCTGGCTGGGTTGCGACCGATATGGGCGGACGCAGTGCATCGGTTAGCGTGAATGAAAGTGTAGGTGGAATGCGCCGGGTGATCGATGGGCTTGAACCATCGGATTCCGGGAAATTCCTGACCTGGAAGGGCACGGAACACGCCTGGTAGGCGTGACGTAGGCCTTTGAAATGATCTTGGGGGAGGTCGAATGCCAAACATTGCCATAATCGGGGCAAGCAGGGGTATCGGACTGGAGTTCGTCCGCCAGTACGCGGCCGATGGCTGGCGTGTCTATGCGACCACGCGCACACCGGACAGTCCGGGTGCACTGGGAAAAACGAGAGGTGACATCCGCATCCATCATCTTGATGTCCGCAGCGACACCCATATCGCGCGGTTCGCCGATGTGCTGTCCAAGGTCGCGCTGGATGTGCTGGTCCACAATGCCGGTGTTCTCAACAGCCGGGGGCGTGCCAGTCCCGAAGAAATTGCCGAAACAATGCGCGTCAATGCCGAAGCACCCATCGCGACCGTGTCAGCGCTCATCGACAGTGTGATCGCCAGTGAACAGAAGAAAATTGCTTTAATCTCAAGTGTTCAGGGGTCTGGGCGCCCACGTCCCAGCAGTCCTGATCTCTATGGTGATTCCAAGGGTGAACTGAACAAACGCTTCCGCGTGATTGAACCCGAGTGGCGCTCGCTGGGGGTGACAGCCGTTGCGTTGCACCCGGGCTATGTGAAAACGGATATGACCGGCCAACACGCCGGGATTACGACGACAGAAAGTGTTTCTGGGATGCGCTCCTTGCTGGCGGGCCTGACGCCAGGCGACAGCGGGCGGTTTCTCGATTACCGCGGAAAGGACATTGCATGGTAGGCGCGATCGATCGTCTCGTGGCCGGGTTCCGTGCCTTCCGGGCACGTTACTACGAACAACGGCCCGAAAGGATGCAGGAGCTCTCGGCGCACGGACAGTCTCCCGACGTCATGCTGATTGCATGTTCAGATTCTCGTGTGGATCCGGCTCTGTTGCTGGGCTCTGAACCAGGAGAGATATTTATCGTCCGGAACATCGCGAACCTGATCCCGCCCTATGGGCCTGATGATGGTTTGCACGGCACCAGTGCGTCACTGGAATTTGCGGTTCGTGATCTCGGGGTGAGCCATATCATTGTGCTCGGGCATTCGGCGTGTGGGGGCATTGGTGCGTTGCGAGCCGCCATATCGGGGGAGCCTGATGCGCGTGAGTTCATGGCAGCCTGGACGGATATTGCAGCTGACGCCTGCCCATGCGGTGCTGATGGTCAGGTGCCGTCGCAGCCGTTGGTGGAGCAAGAGGCCATACGTATTTCGCTTCGGAATCTGGCGACCTTTCCGTGGATAAACGATCGGATCGCTGGTGGGACGCTTGATATTAGGGGTTGGTGGGTGGATTTGGATGACGGTCGGCTTTGCGAGGTGGATGCCATCACCAATGTGATCCGAGATATCGTCGCCGGTTCTGTGAGAACGCATGCCGCTGTCTGACGAACAGGCCATGATCCGCGATATGGCGCGCGCTTTTGCTGCCGAGAAGCTCGCGCCAAACGCCGCTGTGTGGGACCGGGATGCCATTTATCCTGAAGACGCCGTTCGGGAGATGGGTGAGTTGGGTCTTCTGGGCATGATTGTCCCTGAGGAATGGGGTGGATCGGGCGCCGACACGTTCTCTCATGCGCTGGCGCTTGAGGAGATCGCTGCGGGAGACGGGGCCTGTTCTACGATCATGGCGGTTCACAATTCGGTAGCGTGTCTGCCGGTTCTGAATTTCGGCAGTGACGCGCAAAAGGAACAATTTTTGCGGCCGCTTGCGACGGGAAAGATGCTCGGCGGGTTTGCCCTGACAGAGCCGACCGCCGGGTCCGACGCCGGTGCGATTCAAACACGCGCACAGAAGGTCGGGAACAAATACGTTCTCAACGGAACCAAGCAGTTCATCACTTCGGGCAAGAACGCCGATGTGATGATCGCCTTTGCCAAGACCGACCCTGATGCGGGCGGCAAAGGCATGAGCGCCTTCATCGTGCCGACGGACACACCGGGCTATCGGGTGGCATTGGTCGAACACAAGATGGGGCAACGCGCATCGGACACCTGCCAGATTGTATTTGAGGATATGGAACTCACCCCCGATCTGCTGTTGGGCGAGGAGGGTGAGGGATACCGGATTGCGCTTTCCAATCTCGAAGGTGGGCGCATCGGGATCGCCGCGCAGGCTATCGGTATGGCGCGGGCGGCTTACGAGCATGCGGTTGCCTATGCGAAGGAGCGTGAGACATTTGACAAGCCGATCATCGAACATCAGGCGGTGATTTTTCGCCTCGCCGAGATGCGCACCAAGATCGAGGCCGCACGACAACTCACACACAACGCTGCGCGCCTGCGGGACGCGGACGAACCCTGCCTGACCGAAGCGGCGATGGCGAAGCTTTTTGCGTCCGAGATGGCCGAGGAAGTCTGTTCGGATGCGATCCAGATTCATGGCGGCTATGGCTACCTGCAGGATTTCCCGGTCGAGCGTATCTATCGCGACGTTCGGGTAACGAAAATCTATGAAGGCACCAGTGATATTCAGAAGCTGATCATCGGTCGCGACATCGCGGCGAACTGAGACAGTTCAGAAAACAGAGAGGGAAACACCATGTCCAAGACTCCCGTAGAGTTCTTTTTCGATTTCAACAGTCCATACGGATATGTCGCGGCACACATGATCGATGACATTGCGGCAAAGCATGGTCGTTCGGTGGACTGGAAGCCGTTTCTGCTGGGTGCGGTTTTCAAGGTCACGGGCGCAGTTCCGTTGCCCCACGTGCCGATGAAAGGCGATTACGCACAACATGATTTCGCACGTTCGGCGCGGTTTCATGGCGTGAAATACAATCCGCCCAAGGATTTCCCGTTCTCACCGACGGCGGCCTCCCGGGCCGTCTATTGGGCCAAGGCACAGGACCCGGCAAAGGCGCGCGACATGGCACTGGCGCTTTACACCGCGGCTCTGGGTGAGGGCGGCGATATCTCAAGTCCTGATGCGGTCGCAGAAGCTGCTGGAAAGGCGGGCTTTGATGCAGCTGCGGTTGCCGAAGGCATTCAGGACCCGGCCATCAAGGAGCAACTCAAGATCGTGACCGATGATGCCATTTCACGGGAAATCTTCGGGTCACCATTCTTTGTGGTGGATGGGGAAGCCTTCTGGGGTTGTGATCGTCTCGACATGGTCGACCGCTGGCTCGAAACAGGCGGCTGGTAGGCGAGATTAACTGACGTGGTGCTATCCCGACAGAATTTGAGTGTACAGCGCGCGGTCGATGTTGCCGCCCGAAAGTACGACCCCCGTCGTCTTTCCGGTGTGCCGGCTGTGCTCCTGCATCAGGCCAGCAAGCGCTGCCGCACCCGCGCCTTCCGACAGATTGTGGGTGGCGGTGTAGTAAAGCCGCATTGCATCTCGGATTTCGTCTTCGCTGACGGTGATCACGCGCGCGGCGTGCTGATTGATCACCGGAACGGCGTCAGCTGCGGGAACACGACAGGCCAGACCATCGGCAAACGTGTCAGCGCTGTTCGTCGAGACAGCTTCGCCCGTCGCGAAGGACAGCGCATAGGCAGGCGCATTCTCGGCGACTACACCGACAATCTCGGTCCTAAGCCCCAAGGCTTCGCGCGCGGCAATGCATCCGGTAATCCCCGATCCCAGACCGATCGGCACATACAGCGTTTCGATCTCCGGCGCGGCGGTCAGCAGTTCCAGACCGTAGGTCGCCACGCCCGGTGCGAGTGTCATTGCATAAGAGGGCACCATTTCCAGTCCGCGTTCGCCAGCAAGTCCTTCGGCGTATTCGAGAGAGGCCTGAAAGTCGTGGCCGTGGACAAGCAACTCGGCACCGAAGGCTTCCATGGCGGCATTTTTCTCGGAGGAATTGCCTTCGGGAACGACGATCACCGCGTTGATGCCATTCGCCTTGGCCGCAAAGGCAATCGATTGCCCATGGTTGCCACGGGTCGCGGCGATCACGCCTTTGACGTTGGGCCTGTTCCGTCGAAGTTGGGACAGATAGACGAGCCCGCCACGGACCTTGAACGCCCCGATAGGTGTATGGTTCTCATGCTTGACCCAGACGGTCGTGCTGGTCGCAGCGTTCAGCAACGGCCAGACATATTGCGGGGTCGGTGGCATCGCGGCATAGACGATTTCGGCCGCAGCTTCGATTTCGGATTTCGTGGGCAGTTTCGACATGGTTTCATGTTTATCATACAGGCTTCTGGGTTGAAGCCGTTTTGCCGGAGCGCGTGTTTATGACCGCATTCAAATCCAGTCTGAACCCCAATTCAGATCTCTTTCGAAAAAACACCACGGCGATGCGGGATGTTATCGCTGATTTGCGTGAGAAGGTCGGCCAGATTGAGCTTGGTGGAGGAGAGAAATCACGCGCCCGGCACATCTCCCGTGGAAAATTGTTGCCGCGTAAGCGGATCGACACCCTGATTGATGAAGGGGCACCATTTCTGGAGTTCTCCCAATTTGCGGGCTGGGAAATGTATGACGACACCGTTCCGGCTGGCGGCATTCTGACCGGGATTGGCCGGGTGTCGGGACGGGAATGCGTGATCGTCGTCAACGACGCCACGGTGAAAGGCGGGACGTATTTTCCGATCACCGTGAAGAAGCATCTCCGCGCGCAGGAAATAGCCCGTCAGAACAATCTGCCCTGTATCTATCTGGTGGATTCGGGTGGTGCGAACCTGCCCCAGCAGGATGATGTCTTTCCGGACCGGGATCACTTTGGGCGCATCTTTTACAATCAGGCGACCATGTCGTCCGAAGGCATTCCGCAGATCGCTGCCGTCATGGGATCGTGCACGGCCGGTGGTGCTTATGTTCCTGCGATGTCCGATGAAGCTGTCATCGTGAAGGAACAGGGCACGATTTTTCTGGCCGGGCCGCCGCTCGTTAAAGCAGCGACGGGCGAAGTGGTTTCTGCAGAAGATCTCGGCGGTGCTGACGTGCACACGCGGACCAGTGGTGTTGCCGATCACCTCGCGCTCGACGATACCCATGCTCTGGCCATCGTGCGCAAGATTGTCTCGAACCTGAACCGGCCCAAACAGGTCGGGCTGGAAACACGCCCGGCACGAGACCCGCTATATGCGGCTGAAGAGCTTTATGGTGTAGTGAACGCGGATATTCGCAAGCCCTATGATGTGCGTGAAGTGATCGCGCGGATCGTCGATGGCTCCGAGTTTGATGAATTCAAGGCGCTTTATGGCGAGACGCTTGTGACCGGGTTTGCGCATCTGCATGGCTATCCTGTGGGCATTGTCGCCAACAACGGGATCCTGTTTTCGGAATCCGCTCTCAAGGGCGCGCATTTCATCGAACTTTGTGCCCAGCGCAAAATTCCGCTGATATTCCTGCAGAACATCTCCGGCTTTATGGTCGGACAGAAGTATGAGGCCGGTGGTATCGCGCGCGATGGCGCCAAGATGGTGACCGCAGTGGCCTGCGCCAATGTGCCGAAGTTCACGGTGATCATCGGCGGCAGTTTCGGAGCCGGCAATTACGGCATGTGTGGTCGTGCCTACAGTCCGCGCTTCATGTGGATGTGGCCGAACGCGCGGATATCCGTCATGGGGGGAACTCAGGCGGCCAATGTTCTCGCCCAAGTCCGACGTGACGGCATGGAAGCGCGGGGGGAAGAATGGAGCACGGACGATGAAGAGGCATTCAAGTCGCCGATCCGTGAACAGTATGAACATCAGGGGCACCCCTACTATGCCAGTGCACGGCTCTGGGATGATGGAATTATCGACCCGGCAGATACGCGACGGATTCTTGGATTGGGGATTTCTGCAGCACTGAATGCCCCCATTGAGGAGACACGTTTCGGCGTGTTTCGGATGTAGGAGCCAGCAATGTCACGTGGAGCCATCAAACTGAAGATCAGCCAAGGTGTTGCGCGGGTCACCATGGCGCGACCGGAAAAGCACAACGCTTTCGACGATGTGTTGATCGGGGACCTCACAAGGGTCTTCCAAAGCGTCAGCGCAGACGAGGCTGTGCGCGTTGTGGTGTTGGCGGGAGAGGGGAAAAGTTTTTCCGCAGGCGCCGATCTGGCGTGGATGCAGCGTATGGCGGATTACTCGGAAGCCGAGAATCTCGAAGACGCGCGCCAGCTCGCTGCCATGATGAAGGTTCTGAATGAAATGCCCAAGCCTACCATTGCCCAGGTGCAGGGAGCTGCGTTTGGCGGCGGTGTTGGTCTTGTGGCGGCCTGCGATATTGCGGTGGCGTCACAAGTGGCAAATTTCTGTCTTTCAGAAGTGCGCCTTGGGCTGATCCCCTCGGTGATCAGTCCCTATGTTGTCGAGGCGATCGGCGCTCGCGCGTCGCGGCGTTTTTTTCAGACGGCCGAACGATTTGGTGCCGATGAGGCCTTCGCGCTTGGACTGGTGCATGATGTCGTCGCGACCGACGGTCTGGAAGCCCGGGTTGAGGAATTTGTATCCATGTTGTTGAACAATGGCCCTGAGGCAATGGCCGCATCCAAAGACCTGATCCGGCGGGTGTCTGCTGGAGCCGTCGATAGTGAAATGATCGATGACACGGCACATCGGATTGCCAAGATACGGGCGACCGATGAAGGCCGCGAGGGTGTCAGTGCATTTCTCGAGAAAAGAGAGGCCGCATGGCGAACCAAGATCGAATCCTAGGGCTGCATTTTCCCAACCGCACCTGGTGGGGGGCAGTGGGGTTCTCGGCGCTGATCATTTTCATGATCGCAGTTGGTTCGACCGATGAGCTCGGGATTCTGACCGGGGTCATTCTCGTGGCTGTCTTCAGTGCTGCCGGAATATTTCTTTGGATGTTCCCGGGCAGCCGATTTTTTGTTCTGGCATTCGCAAATTCTCTGGCGATCTACACGATTGTCTATTTCTTTCTTGTTGAGGCCAATTTTCCGAGAATTCGCGAATGGGTTTCGGTTCTTGGTTATTTGTTGCCGATCTACATGTTTCTGGCCGGAGTCTGGTGGCGACGGGATGCAATCCGCGAAGCCTCGCAGTCCGAGGATTTCCGGCGCGCACGCTTTCAGGGACGCCTGTTCATCTGGTTGTTGCCGGTTTGTATTGTTGCAGCGCTCACCTTTCTTGTTCCCGGTGTGAAACTTGAGTCCAGTGGGTCCGACATTGTGTTTCTTGCTCTGGTGGCGGGTGTGAGCCTGTTTGTCATGGTGATCAGTCGGCAAATCTGTCTGTTTTTGATCGATACCGGTGTGTTGTTCGATCACCTGTTTGTGCAGATGTCACGATTGGGAAGACCTGCCTTTGCGTTCTTCACCCTCTATTCGTTTTCCGTGATTGTCTTCGCGATGATCTATCGGATCATGGACCGGGTGACAGAATCTTCGATTTTCCTAATTGAGGGACAACCAGGCGCAATCAGCTTTACCGAAAGCCTTTATTTTTCCCTGATCACCATGTCGACGGTTGGCTATGGCGATATCACGCCCGCAAGTGAGGCGTTGCGGGTTGTGGTCGGGATCGAAGTCATGGTCGGAATTATGCTGTTCCTGTTCGGGTTCGCCGAAATTATGCGCTACGCGCGAAATCCCGATGCTGAAGGGAAGACAGACACGTGATCAAACGTTTGCTTATCGCCAACCGTGGAGAAATCGCGGTGCGGGTAACCCGGACCGCGCAGCGTCTGGGAATCCATGTCATTGCGGTCTATTCGGATGCCGACGCCGATGCCATGCATGTCGAAGTCGCTGATGAGGCGGTGCATATCGGACCCGAAACGCCCTCCGAGAGTTACCTCAACATCGATGCAGTTCTGGCTGCGGCCAAGGCCACGCGAGCTGATGCCATTCATCCGGGTTATGGCTTTCTCTCGGAAAATGCACGTTTTGCTGAGGCCTGCGCGGGGGCCGGGATTGTCTTTGTTGGGCCCAGCGCTGAGGCCATGCGCGCCATGGGCGACAAGGCGGCCTCCAAGAATGTGATGCAGGCCGCTGGAGTCCCGCTGGTGCCTGGCTATCACGGTGATGATCAAAGCATTGAGACGCTGACATCGGCGGCGCGAGAGATCGGGTTTCCTGTGTTGATCAAGGCATCGGCAGGCGGCGGCGGCCGCGGGATGAGGATCGTGGAACAGGATATCGATTTCCCTGATGCTCTCGATGCCGCACGACGCGAAGCCAAGGGTGCTTTCGGTGATGATCGGGTGCTTGTTGAGAAGTATCTGACAATACCCCGGCACATCGAGGTGCAGGTGTTCGGAGACAATCACGGGAATGTCGTCCATCTGTTTGAACGGGATTGTTCGTTGCAGCGCCGCTATCAGAAAGTGGTCGAAGAAGCCCCGGCGCCCGGGATGCACGCAGAACGACGAGCGGAAATCGGAAAGGCGGCCGTCGCAGCTGCGAAAGCCATCGACTACGCAGGTGCGGGGACCGTCGAATTTATCGTTGATGCCACGCATGAAGGTGCGAACGGGCCCTTCTATTTCATGGAAATGAATACACGGCTGCAGGTCGAGCATCCGGTTACCGAATACGTGACAGGGCTCGATCTGGTTGAGTGGCAAGTTCGGGTGGCCGAAGGCGACTCTCTGCCGATGGCCCAGAATGATCTTGTGCTGGACGGCCATGCCATTGAAGCGCGGTTATATGCCGAAGATACGGCACGAGATTTCTTGCCGGCACCGGGACACATCGTGGCATTTGAAGTGCCAGAGCCTCGCACAGCAACGCGCGTTGATACCGGCGTGCGCAGTGGTGATGATATCGCGGTGGCCTATGACCCTATGATCGCAAAGGTGATTGCGCATGGACCAGATCGTGATGCTGCGATTGCGGAACTGGACCGGGCTTTGGCAGAACTGGTTTGTGTCGGGCCGACAACCAATCAGGCCTTTCTGCGGCGGGCAATCAAACATCCAGATTTTGTCGCAGCTGCGATCGATACCGGGTTTATCAGTCGCTATCAGAAAGACCTGACGACGGAAGCGCCCGGCAAGACGCGTCAGGCATTGATCGCAGCGGTGGCCGACGAGTTGTCGTCACGGCAGGTTCACGCTCGTGAGCGTTCCCGGGAGTCTGGGGAGCCCGGTACACCATGGGCCGCGACTGATGGTTGGCGCGCAAACATCGCGGCGCGCGAGGCTCTGACGTTTCAGTCCGGAGACGAAGAGATTCTGGTGGGTGTTCATCACGAAGCTGCGAATATTGTGGTGAGCTTCCCGGATGAAACTTCGGCACGGTTGCCGCAGGATGTCCCGGCAGGGTGGCGGGTTTTTCGTGATGCCCACAGGGTGTTTGCCTGTTCCGATGGATCGCAGTTTCGGTTCGATCGTGTTGTTGCCGTTGAACAGGCGGCCGGCCAGTCCGGCGCAACGGGCAACCTTAATGCGCCCATGCCGGGCAAGATTGTCTCGGTGGAAGTGCAGCAAGGTGATGTGGTTTCGGCCGGGCAGACACTTGTGGTTCTCGAGGCGATGAAAATGGAGCACGCCATCAAGGCACCGGCCGATGGTGTCGTGGCCGAGGTGTTTCATGCGTCAGGGGATCAGGTCGTTGATGGCGTTGAATTGCTGCGGCTGGATCCGGTGGAGAATTGATATGGCAATGCCCGAGCATGTGACCATCGTAGATGTCGGCCCACGTGATGGCTTGCAGGCTGAAAAGGAAATTATTCCGACGGCGACCAAGATTGCGTTGATTGATCAACTGTCTAAAGCCGGTATCCCGTCCGTCGAAGCCGGCGCATTTGTGTCTCCAAAATGGGTGCCGCAGATGGCCGATACCTCTGAGGTGCTGGCCGGCATTCAGCGGCATCCGGGAACGCGGTATCCGGTGCTGGTTCCCAATGCCAGGGGGCTTGAGGGTGCGCTGGCATCTGGTGTTGAAGAGATTGCAATCTTTGGTGCCGCCTCCGAAACCTTTTCGCAAAAGAACATCAACTGTTCGATTGACGAGAGTTTGGCGCGTTTTGCACCTGTCGCAGCGGATGCACTGGAGGCAGGGATGCAGGTGCGGGGCTATATCTCGTGTGTGCTCGGCTGCCCTTATGAGGGCGAGGTTGCCATAGAAGCCGTGGTCCGCGTTGCGCGCACCCTTGATGAGATGGGGTGCTACGAGATCAGTCTCGGTGACACGATAGGCGTGGGCACGCCGTCACGCGCACGCGCGATGATTGAGGCCGTGGCGGAGGCGGTGCCCGTTGACCGGATCGCTTTGCATTTCCATGATACCTACGGTCAGGCGTTGGCAAACATTCTGTCGTGTCTTGAAACGGGTGTGGCGACTGTCGACACAGCTGTGGCGGGGCTCGGCGGATGCCCTTATGCGCCCGGCGCGTCAGGCAACGTCGCAACCGAGGATGTGGTGTATATGCTGGATGGAATGGGCATTACGACCGGTGTGGATTTGAACGCAGTTGTGCAAACGGGGGCCTTCATCAGTGCTACGCTTGGGCGATCACCAACATCCAAAGCAGCTCAGGCAATCGCAGCGAAGTCCGGCTAATGGGCAATGGTTCGTAAAGGAAAACGTAACCAATAGCGCTCTATCTTTTCGCATCTGAAGGCAGATTCTTGTCTGCTCTGAATGCCGTTGGGGATGAAGTTGGCTTATCGCCTGGAAAATCTGCGAATTCTGATCGTCGACGACAATGCCCATATTCGGCAATTGCTGCGCACGGTCCTGAGTGCTGTTGGAGTTCGCAACATAGATGTCGCGGAAGATGGCGTGAGAGGGTTCGAATCCTTTTGTCGCCTCGACTACGATTTGGTTTTTACAGATTATGAAATGGAACCCATCAGCGGTATTGATCTGGTGGAACTCATACGGACGTCTACAAAAAGTCCCAATCCCTATATTCCTGTGATCATGATCTCTGCCTATTCCGATCAGGACCGGGTGCAGCTGGCCCGTGATCATGGAGTGACGGAATTTCTTGCCAAACCATTCACGGTCGAACGGCTGATGAGCCGTATGCAAACTGTGATTGAGGAACCTCGCGCGTTTGTAAAAACGGATACCTATTTCGGACCGGACCGTCGTCGCCAAGAGGATCCGAGTTATATGGGCCCTGAACGTCGAAAAACCGAACTGGAAGAAGTCGACGTAACTGTCCGGGAGCTTTCCGAACAGCAACGTAATGCGTTGCGGGCCAGCCGTGAGGGCGTCGACAAGATCGCCAGCGACTAAACCCTCTCTTAACCTGTCCCTTCTAGAGTTGGAGTTCTTCCGGTTTTTCCGCGACGTCTGGGGATCCATGTCTGACAACAGCCACAACAATGGTGCATACCAGCTGATTACGCCGCCCAACCTTCTCAAAGCCAAGGTTGGTGGATTGGGTGGTGGGGGCATTGATGTTGATGCGATCCGTCAGGCATCAAGTGCGATCGAAATCATGGCTGGAGACTTCGAAGAGCGCGTTGCGCTTGATGTCACCATGATTATGAAATTGTCTCACGATCTCGATGCGGATCCCTCACGGGCCGCTAAAATTGGCGATAAGCTGTCACGCATTGGTCTTGAGATGAGCTGTCAGGGTGAAACCTTCGGGTTTGAACTAATCAGTGGTGTCGGTGCCTCCATGTGTCGATATATTCAGGAACTCGGCGATCCCGAATCTTTGAAGGGAGATGTTATCCGCGCGCATGCGGATGCAATGCGCGCGATCATCAAAAACAAGGTCAAGGGTGACGGTGGCGTCGTTGGGACTGAACTTGTCACGAGCCTCGAAAAACTCGTTGATCGGATGATCGCCGAATAACCCACAGGCGCCTCGGTTCACCCTTTCGGGTCACACTGCTATTCTGTGGCCATGGCTGTACATCTCATCAAGCTCGCCGTTGGAATCGAAACGATTGACCATCTTGGCGAGCGACAGAAACAACGCATCGAAGAACGCAAGGCCGCTGGAGACGGCGAGGTCTTGCGTATTTTCACACGAAACACGCCGCGCCGCGCTGACGAGCTGACGGCAAAGGGCGGGTCTATCTTCTGGGTGATCAAGGGACGTGTTCTGGTGCGCCAGAAGATCACTTCAGTCGAGCCAGCAACGGCGCAGGACGGGACACCACGTTGTGCAATCCATCTCGACCCTGAACTTTTACGCGTCAGGCCGCGCAGGTCGCGTCCTTTCCAGGGGTGGCGGTATCTTGAAGATGATAACGCACCGGCAGACCTGCCAGCAGGCGCGGCAGAGGAGCTCGAGCCGCCAGAAGAAATGGCAGAAGAGCTGCGGGAGTTGGGGCTGATCTGAGCGCCGAATCAGTTTGTTATTGAGACTTATTCGCAACAACACTATATTCATTGTGAGAGGTGTGACGCGATGTATGTCTGTATCTGCAATGCCATCCGGGAAACCGAAATCCAGAGCGTGATCGCTGATGGCGTTCGCAATGTCGACGACGTGTATAAGGCGTTGGGTGTTGAACCCCAGTGCGGGACCTGTCGGTCCTATATCGGCGAACTTCTTACGGTTGTTCCATCGAAATCAGAATCCGAGATAGCGGCCTAGGCAATTTGTTGCGATTGCGTCGCAATATCTCAACTGATTGAAAAATAACGATTTTGACGTTCACTTTCGTGCGTAGCGCCTTATATTCAGCGCTTACGTATTCCTAAAGGGGCAAACCGAAAATGATACGCAGCAGTAAAGTCATCGACGCGTTGAACAAGATTCTCACCAACGAGATGACAGCGATCAATCAGTATTTCCTGCATTCCCGTATTCTGAAGGACTGGGGTTTCGAGAAGCTTGGCGAGTATGAGTACAAGGAGTCGCTTGAGGAAATGCAGCACGCCGATGTGCTGATCGAACGCATTCTTTTTCTCAATGGTTTGCCGAACCTTCAGGATCTTCATCGCCTGCGTATTGGTGAGAATGTGAAGGAAATTCTCGAGTGTGACCTGAAGCTTGAGGAAGCTGCAATTCCCGAACTCCGGGACGCGATCACCCTCTGCGAGGCTGAGACGGATTATGTAAGCCGTGATCTCTTGAGCAAGATCCTGGAGAACGAGGAAGAGCATCTCGACTATCTCGAAACGCAGCTTGGTCTGGTCGAACAGATGGGCGTTGAGAATTACCTGCAGTCTCAGGTCTAGTCTCGGTCAGTCACCCGCGCTTTTTGCTGGCAGCGCAGGGGACAAGGTCGGCACGGCTTCAAAGAATCCAATTTTCCGGCGCTTGCGCTGTGCGTCAGTCAGGGCTCTGCTAAGAAGAATCACTGGTATGATTCCGGCCAAAACGATCGTGAGTGCTGACAGAGCGCTTTGTTCCAACAACTCATCTGACGCGAATTGGTAGACATGTGTTGCCAGCGTGTCGAAGTTGAACGGACGCAGGATGAGCGTCGCGGGAAGTTCCTTCATGCTGTCGACGAAGACGATGGTCCCGGCTGCGATCAGGCTGCCGCGGATCATGGGTAGGTGGATCCGCCAGAGCGTCCGGCCCGGTCCTGCTCCCAAACTTCGGGCGGCCATATCCATATTGGGCTGGATTTTGCCCAGGCTGGCTTCCACTGCACCGAAAGCGACCGCGAGAAAACGAACCACATATGCAAAGACCAGCGCGAAGATCGTGCCGCTGAGCAAAAGTCCGGTCGAAACACCGAACCAGTCGCGCGCAAGGCTGTCGATCGCGTTGTCGAGACGGGCAAATGGAATCAGTACGCCGACCGCAAGCACAGCGCCCGGCACCGCGTAGCCAAGCAGAGAGATACGTGAGAGTACGCCAAAGGCACGACCTGACATCCGTCGGCCATAGGCCAGAAATATTGCGATGGCCACGGCTGCGAATGCTGCAATCGTGGCCAGCATCAGGCTGTTTCGCGCAAAGCCAAAGAAGGCAGCATTCCAGGATTGGTCAAAGAAGACGATGGCGTGTCTGGTCAGAACACCAGCAGGTATCAGAAATCCAATCAGGATCGGCAGAGTGCAGATGACAGTCGCCAGCCAGCCGCGCGCGACCCCAAGTCGGTAGCGTGATTGTGCCGTGTGCCGTGTCGAGGTGTTGTGATATCGCCGACCGCGACGCCCGATGCGTTCGAGGCTGATCAGGACCACGACGAAGGCCAGCATAACGAGCGCGATCTGAGCGGCCCCACCGGCATTGCCCATACCAAACCAGACGTCGAAGATCGAGACCGTCAGGGTGTTGACGGCGAAGTAGTCCACGGTTCCAAAGTCGGCCAGAGTTTCCATCAGTGCGAGAGCGATGCCGACAACAATTGCCGGTCTTGCCAGCGGTAGTGCAACAGAAACAAAGGTCTTCCATGGACCTCGTCCAAGGGTGCGGCTGACTTCCAGGACGCTGACGGATTGTTCGAGAAACGCAGCACGCGCCAATAGATAAACATATGGGTAGAGGACAAAAGACATCACGAAGATGGCACCGCCCATTGAGCGTATTTCCGGGAACCAGTAGTCGCGTTTGGTTTGCCAGCCAAAGATATCGCGAAGCAGACCCTGAACAGGCCCGGCAAATTCAAATATGTCAGTGTAGACAAAGGCGACGATGTAGGCAGGTACGGCCAGCGGCAATAACAATGCCCATTCGAAAATACGCCGTCCCGGGAACTCTCCTGTCGCGACAAGCCAGGCTGTGGTTGTCCCGATCAGGAAGACCCCGATGCCGTTGCCGATCATCAGAAGTATGGTGTTCCAGCTATGCCGGGGGAGAATCGTCGAAGCCAGATGTGGCCAGATATTCTCACTGGGAAACAACGCAATCCATGTAATTGCGAGCAGGGGGGCCGCAACAATCAGCGCGACGATGACGCCACCCAGAATCCAGACACGCCCCGCTTGGGGGCGTGCCGGTCCGGTAATGGAAAACTGGGTTGGCGTGTGCATGAAACGATATCGTTGGGATTGGCCGCTTAATCGTTGTAGCCGACTTCGTTGATCAGCTTGAGGGCTGTGCCCCGATTGGCGGCAACCTCATCAAGGTTGAGTGTGTCCGGCTTGAGTTCACCCATGGACCGAATGAGACCACCCTGAGGAACGCCGGCAACGATTGGATATTCAAAATTCTGCTCGGCGTACATCTGCTGTGCGAGATCACCGGCCAGGAATTCCATCAATTTGACGGCGTTCTGCTTGTTTGGCGCTGATTTGGTCAAGGCGACGCCGGAGATGTTCACGTGGGTGCCGGTATTCGCAATCGTGGGGAATACGGGATAGACCGACTGCGCCCAAGCAAACTGTTCTTCATTCTGCAGCATCTGGCCGTAGTAGTAGTTGTTGCCAATGGAGACGTCGCATTCACCTTCCTTGATCGCTTTGACCTGTGCACGGTCGTTACCCTGTGGCTTGCGTGCGAGATTGGCTTTCAAACCACGAAGCCAGTCTTCCGCTTTTTCCAATCCGTGATGCGCGATCATCGCCGAGGTCAGGGCGACTTGATAAACATGGCTCCCTGACCGGGTACAGATGCGCCCCTTCCATTTTGGATCAGCCAGTTCTTCGTAGGATTTCGGTGCTTCGTTCACCGGAACCCGGTCCTTGGAGACATACAGAATGCGCGCGCGCTGAGTCAGGCCGTACCAGTGTCCGTTGTCTTGACGGAATGCCTCAGGGATGGCGCCGGACAGCTCTGCCGACTGGACGGCCTGGGTCACACCTGAGTCATAGGCATCAGAAAGTCGTCCGATATCCACCGTAAAAATGAGATCAGCTGGACTGTTGCGTCCTTCCTGCTCCAGACGCTCGACAAGTCCCTTTGGAGCAAACACCACGTTTACCTTGACCCCAGTGTCGCGCGTAAAGGCATCGAACATCGGCTGGATCAGAAATGGTTGCTGGTAGGAATATACATTCACTTCACCGTTGTTTATGGCGGCCTGTTCGGCGGCAAGGACCGGGCTCGAAGCGAGGGCAGCAGTCAGGCCAGCGGCAGCGAGGAGGGAAGTACGGAAGCGCATTTTTGTCTCCGAAATGCGAGTTGTGCAATTGAGAACCATTCTCAATGTTGGGCAATCTACAGCCATCAGTTTCTAAATGCAAGTGGTTCTCAATTGCACGTTCAACGCATTGATCGAAATCAATGTGTGAAGATTTTTTTCCAGTTCTTAGGCGTGAAATTGTCCTCAGATGGTCGTTTTAAAACGCTCTTCGGCCATCTTGTCGGCCACAAAATTGGTTGCGGCACCCTCGGTTTCTGCCCGTTTGAATATCTCGGACAAGGTGTCGTGAATACCGTCGAGATGGGCGTAAATCTCTACATCATCATGATCGCCGCCGAATTTTTTGCCGTGCGCGATCTCGATAATCCCGCCGGCGTTGATCACATAATCCGGTGCGTAAAGAATATCGCGCGCGGTCAATGCGGATCCATGTCGGTCCTCGGCCAGCTGATTGTTTGCCGATCCTGCGATGATCTTTGCACCCAACTCATTAACGGTCGTGTCGTTGATTACAGCGCCCAGCGCACAGGGAGCAAAAACATCCACATCGACGGCATGAATTTCATGGGTGTCGACGGGGGTCGCGCCAAACTCGTCGACGGCTTTTTGAACGGCCTCAATATTAATATCTGCGACGTGCAATCGCGCACCTTTCTCGTGCAGGCGGCGTGCAAGATCGAACCCCACGGCGCCCAGGCCCTGAATCGCGACATGCGTGTCCTCAAGTCCGTCATTTCGCTGAAACTTGTATTCCACAGCCGCTTCGATCCCGCGCATTACGCCATAGGCGGTGTAGGGTGACGGGTTGCCGCTGGTTGCACTGGTGCCTGTCACGTGATCGGTAACGGTGGCCATCTCGTCCATATCGGCCACCGTCATCCCGATATCTTCGGCTGCGATGTAGCGTCCGCTCAGACTTTCGACAAAGCGACCCATGGCTTGCATGAGGGCAGGTGTCTTGTCGGTTCGCGCGTCTCCGATGATCACGGATTTACCACCGCCGAATGGCAATCCCGCTAGTGCGGATTTGTAGGTCATTCCCCGGGAAAGACGCAGCGCGTCGTGCAGCGCCGTCATATCGTTCTCATAGGGCCACATGCGGCACCCACCGACGCCGGGGCCAAGATTTGAATTGTGAATGGCAATGATCGCCCGCAAACCGGTTTCAGGGTCATGACCAAATGACACATGTTCATGGCCATCATAGTCGGGTGCAGAAAATACAGTCACGGTGTCCTCCGGACGGCACCAATTTGCGAGGCGCGTTCCTTGGCTATGGATTTTGCATCGCTGTGCTTAAGCTTCAATAGATATCACGAGCTTGTTGGCTGTTCGAAAGATCGCGCCGGGCGAATCGGTGGATTGCGGAGAAACATGAAACCTTGCAGCTTTGGTTTATAATATTATTTCAAAGCCGTAAGGGCGTGAGGGAAGTGACATGGCAGGACCAACGACGCGCGCAAAGTCAGAACCGGATATCTGGAAGCAGCCGGATGGCTCGGTCATGAGTTGTGAAGAGTCTATTTCTGTGTTGCGAGAGAATCTCGGTGAGATCGAGGAAATTTGTCAGGAGGCGCTTGAAGACGCGGTTTTGATGGATGTTTCCGAAGCCCAGTTCCGTGAGGTGCTGCACACTCTCGTCGAAACACTCGCCAATCCCTACAAAAAGGGCTGACCTCAGGAGAGGTCGCCGGTCTGTGCCTTTTCGAAGAGCGCACGAAAGCCTGCAACATCCAGCCGGACCGGGTTCGCCAATGCGGTCGGATCAACGGTGGCAGCTTCTGCAAGACCATCGAGCTGCGATTCTTCGACACCGAGTTCGGTGGTTGTATGAGGTATGTCGAACGCACTTCGCAGCTCCAGTGTCCACTCCACAAAGGATTGGAAACCCTGCGATGGGCTGTCCGTGAGACCAAGATAGGCCGAAATGCGCGATAGCTTTTCTTCAATCGCCTCCCGGTTTCGCAGTAGCACGTAGGGCATCACGACGGCATTGGTGAGCCCATGATGGGTGTCGTAAAGCGCACCGATCGGGTGGCTCATGGCGTGTATGGCTCCCAGACCCTTCTGGAAGGCCGTCGCGCCCATGGCGGCAGCCGCCATCATCTGGGAACGGGCGATGATGTCAGACCCATCTGAGACAGCATCCTGCAGATGCTGACGAACCAGTAGCATGCCTTCCAGTGCGATCCCGTCACACAGAGGGTTGTGGAAGGGAGAGCAATAAGCTTCCAGACAATGGGCCAGAGCATCCATGCCGGTTGCCGCAGTGATCAGCGGCGGCAGGCCAAGTGTCAGCTCAGGGTCCGCGATCACGATTCCGGGCATCATGCCCGGATGGGTCACGATGACTTTCTGACCGGTCTCTTCGTTCAAAACGACACTCGAGCGTCCGACCTCAGATCCCGTGCCCGCGGTCGTTGGAATTGCAAGAATGGGGAGGGGTGTCGCAGCCGATTGCCAGTCTTTGCGTCCTTCCTCCATCGACCAGATATCAATCCCGTCTTCGGGTTGGGTGGCCATCAGGGCGATGGCCTTGCCGGCGTCGAGTGATGATCCACCGCCAAAGGCGATCACGCCATCACATCCCGCCGCGCGCAGGGCTGCCACACCATCAAATACGTTCCGGCTGATGGGGTTGGGTTTCATCTCTGAAAACAGCGTAAGCGGGACCCCATCGGCTTCCAGTGAGGCGATAGCATCCTTAACCATCGGCAGTTTTGCGAGCCCCGGGTCGGTGACCAAAAATGGTCTTGAAATTCCGAGTGTCCTGCAGGCGCGTGCGAGGGTCGAAATGCGTCCGGCACCAAACCAGATGGTTGTCGGAAAGCTCCAGTTGCCGCGAAGTGAGCTGGCGTTAATGGTCATGGCCAATTCCTCTCGCCCTAGATCATCTCGAAATACCGGGCGAGTTCCCAGTCGCTGACATATTTGCGTGCTTCACGCGCTTCCCATTCGCGCGAATCTGCAAAGTGATCAACAAAAGCATCTCCGAACCAGTCACGCGCGACGGCTGAATCTCTGAATCTGCGGGCAGCCTCTTCGAGTGTACGTGGCAGCTGCCGCTCGGCCGGAAGCTCGGTTTCGTAAGCATTACCCGTGATCGCCGCATCGGGTTCGATCTCTTGCTCAATGCCATGGAACCCCGATGCAATCGCAGCGGCCAGTGCCAGATAAGGATTGGCATCTGCGCCGGGCAGGCGGTGTTCGACCCGTTGTGATTTTTCCGAGCCTGGAACAACCCGCAATGCGCAAGTCCGGTTGTCGATGCCCCAGGTTGCGGCGGTGGGCGCCCACAATCCGGGAACCAGACGCCGATAGGAATTCACGGTTGGTGCGAACAGAGCTGTGAGTTCGGGCATCAACGCCTGCTGGCCGCCGATGAAATGGCGCATATAGGTGCTGATATTGTTTGTCTGGTCGGGATCGTGGAAGGCGCTGTATTTGCCATCGGGAGATGTAAGAGACAGATGAATATGTCCCGATTGTCCGGCTTCCTTCTCGCTCCACTTGGCCATGAACGTGGCCATCATCCCGTTCTTCTGGGCCAGCGCCTTTGTGTGGGCCTTGAACAAGGCGGCCCTGTCGGCGACTTCGATTCCCATTTCTGCGGAGAGTGCGGCTTCGATCACACCGGCGCCCATTTCTTCGTGCAGGCCTTCGAGCGGCATGTTCATCGCGGCGCATGTTTCGAACAATTCCCGATAGAAGCCGCTCAATGTCGACTGGCGCAACATCGAGTAGCCGGCATTCCCCTGTGAGATAGGCGTCATGTCCTGATGGTTCTTCTCTCGGACGCTTTCTGGCGTTTCGGAAAACACGAAGAATTCGTACTCGAAGCCCGCCCGGACGCCGAAATTCATGCCGGTGGTGCGTTGGAGCACGCGCTTGAGGACATTGCGTGGGCATATCCGGCGTGCGTCATCGGTAAATTCACCCAGGAACAGCCAGGTGTTGTCCTCAAACGGAACCTGCCGGCCGGTTTCCGGCACGATCGCGACCTGAGCGTCGGGAAATCCCGTGTGCCAGCCGGTGTAGCTGGTGTTGTCATAAAGCTGATCATTGACGTCCCAGCCGAGTACAACGTTGCAAAACCCGAACCCGTCCTTGAGTGCGCCCAGAAATTTCTCGCGCTGCATGAACTTGCCGCGCAGGACCCCGTCAATATCGAACACCCCGACTTTCACGAACGGCTGTTCGGCCTGCCCGATACGGGTTTCAGCATCGGCGCGCGAGGTGATTGGTTTTAAACTCAAGGTCAATGCTCCATTAGGGGAGGCGTGATACTAAGACTTCAGGCATATCGTGCAATCGCTCGCGCGCATTTGATTCCCATTCTGAATGAAAATTGTGGAGAATGGGCGTCAGTCAAAATTCACATTGTGTCTTGCTGGAGAACACCATGAGTATCGAAGCCATCATCGTCATCCTTGCGATCTTCGTATGTATCGGGCTTGGCACGTGGTCCGCACTCCGCACGAAGGACTCTTGGGACCGTGAGCCGGTCGAGGGAGAAGACAATTTCGACTATCACAAGGCGACACTGGGTATTCATCAGCCGCCGGGTGACGAAGAGTGGGAAAAAGATCTCGACGCCCTGCGCATGGACCAGAAGCATCGCCTCTGCTGATCGTTGTTTCGTGTGTCTGGGATTATACGCGTAGGCCACTCAATCCCAGTTTTCGGCGTAGCCGAAATTCCGCGCGGCATAGCCTGCGTGGAAATCCCCGAATGTAATGGGGGGATATTTGGCCGGATTGCCGTCGCTTTCGCAGCTCGGCACGCAGGTCATCAACGCATCCACACTCGGATACAGAAAGAAGATGTTTGAGTAGCGGTCTTCCCGGGTGTCCGCGCGCACCCGATGGGGTGTCGCCTTGAACACATCATTGGTCCATTGGCACAACGTGTTTCCGGTGTTGAAGAGCAGCCCGTCGGGGACCACCGGCTGTTCGATCCATTCTCCCGACGGCGTCAGTATTTCCAGACCGGGTCGCGTGGCCGGCGGGATCAGCGAGAGAAACGACAAGTCCGTATGGCCGGGCAGGGATATCTCTGACCCCGCAGCGCCATTGGGCGGGTAGTGCGCGATCCGGCTCATCGAGCTGGAGCGTTCGAAATGGGGATCGAAATACCCGGGCTCCATTCCCAGTGCGACCGAAAGTGTGGGGAGCAGTTTGCGGGCGAATTCCTCGAAGGTCGTGTGGAATCCCATGAACGCGTCATGCAGTCCGGGAACAAGGGTTTCGTCGGGCCATTTGTTGTGGCCGCGGAACCTTCGGTTCTTGCCGAAATCAGGATCGTCGGGTGCGAGGTCGAAGGTGAACTTGAAGGCCTCGCTGACCTGTGGCTTGAGCGCGGTCTTGTGTTTTTCAAAGGTGTCTGTGTGCACCGAGACATTGGGCGGCATGTAGCCACACTGATGCCGGTTCATTCGCGATTTAAGCTTTTCCTCCATCGGCAGTGCGTGGAACAGCCGGGAGGATTCGAATGTTCTCGCGACGATATTCATGTCGATGCCATGATTGACGAGAAACATGAAACCCATACCCGTGCAGGCGTCATAGACACGCTCGGCGATCTGCTCGACCGCGCCGGGTTTACCCGCGAGGACTGCACCGATATCGACGATGGGAATCTCGTCCGCAGCAATTGATGCGGCAGAACGTACCGTTTCGCTTTGAAGGCTCATCAGCGTCTCCTGTGTCAAAACCCTATCGCTACAGATGGGTGACGTCGAGCGATCGGTTCCAGCGGTCTTCGAGATATTCGACAACCGGTCGACGATGACAGGTGTGGGGCGTGTCTTCGCTACACAACAGGCATGCGCCTTCGAGGTCCCTCGGATCAAACTGATCTTCGATCTTGCGGTCTGCCATGATCTCCATGAAGCGTGGTTCGAAGGCGTCCCATGAAAGACCCTTCTTGCGGTAGTCGGAGAACAGGGTTTCATCTGGCGCGAGTTCAGGCGCGTGTTGATAGGAGATATCGCCAATTGTCTTCAGGAAGAATGTCAGATCGGCGGCTTTGGCAAAGCCTGCGAGTTGGGACGTATTCTGGATGCGCACATCGATGACCTTCTGCACGCCCGCCGCGTTCAGCCGATCGAAGAAATCTTCCGCACTGGTTTTGGTGAAGCCGATTGTAAATGTTGCCATGTCTCAGTTTCGTCCTGTGACGATGATGTTGCAACTCTCACAGATACGTGACGCGGAGTGATTTTATGAAGCGCGGATCATTGATATCTACTGTGCATGATCATCGTGCTTCTCCATCAAGCAGATTGCATGGAGAGACTTGAACGGCGGCGGAGACGCCGCCGTTTTTTCCGAGCCTTTGCGGGCGATGATCAATGAAAAACGCAACAAAGATGACACAAACGGGATGTTTCTTATGCCACTCTTTCTAACTCAAAAATGGGTCCGTGCAGGAGCTATGCTCAGCGCTGGAATCATGTTCCTCGCGGTGTCGGCAACCGGTCAGGCGAACCCGGCATTCTGGCAACTCGAATGGCCGGATACGGACTTTTCGAAACATTCTGTTCCGTTTGATGAGATTTTCTCAGGCGGTGTCCCGCGCGATGGCATTCCGCCGATTTATGATCCGAAATTTGCTTCGATTGAGGAGGTCAGCCGTCACTATGAAGGGACCGAGCCGGTCATCTCCGTGGCCATTGATGGGAAAGCCCGTGCCTATCCGCTTGGTATTCTGATGACCCACGAGATCGTCAATGACGAACTCGCGGGCATGCCGATCGCGGTGACATATTGCCCGCTTTGTAACTCCGCGGTCGTGTTTGACCGCAACGTCAACGGGAACATCCATACTTTTGGGGTCTCCGGTAAGCTTCGGAATTCTGATCTGGTGATGTGGGACCATGAAACCAACAGCTGGTGGCAGCAGTTCACGGGTGTCGGCATTGTCGGGCAGGAAACCGATACACAGCTGACGATGCTTCCGGTCCGTGTGGTTTCCTTTGACAAATTCAAGGACGCCCATCCGTCTGGAGAGGTTCTTTTGAGCCCGCGCGGTGGTGCGGGATTCAATCCTTATGCCGGGTATGACTCATCGTCCCGACCGTTCCTCTATCGTGGAAGTTTCCCTGAGGATATCCGTCCACTCGATTATGTTGTCGCTGTGGGTGACCAGGCTTGGGCGCTTGATCTCCTGAGCAAGGAGAAGAAGGTTGAAACCGATGATCTATTGATCACCTGGGAATCCGGCCAGAACTCCGCCATGGATCGCCGGAACATTTCGCAGGGCCGCGATATCGGTAATGTGACGGTCCAGCGCAAAGAAGACGGCAAGCTTGTCGACGCCGTCCATGACGTCACCTTTGCTTTCTCGTTCCACGCGTTTAATCCCGAAGGTACGATCCACAAATAGGATCGGGACGAGACAGTGCTGCGAACATATCTCGGTACACGCGGAGGCCGGTCCCAACCGGGGCTGGCCTTTGGCATTTTTGCAATCGCTGCATTTTCGTTCGGGTTTGCGTTCTCCGATGCCTTCGCACAGGGGGTGAGCCAATGGCAGGGCGAGTTTCCAAAGACAGATTTTGAAACCCGGGTCATCGAGCTTTCGGAAATCGGTGATGATGGCAACACGCGCGATTCCATTCCGCCGGTGCGCGAGCCACGATATGTGGGTGTCGACACGGTCGACAACATTGGCCCGTTGGAGCCGGTTCTTTCGGTCGGTATCAATGGGGACTTTCGCGCATATCCGCTGCGTATTTTGCTCTGGCATGAAATCGTCAACGAAGAGATTGGCGGTGTGCCCGTTTTGATCAGCTACTGTCCGCTGTGCAACTCCGGTGTGGTTTTTGACCGACGGGTTGATGGCCAGCTTCTCGAGTTTGGTAATACCGGGCGTCTGCGTCATCGGGATATGGTGATGTATGATCAGCAGACAGAAAGCTGGTGGCAACAGTTTACCGGTGAGGCCATCATTGGCAGCCTCTCGGGAAAGACAATGACAGCGCTTCCGGCACGTCTCGAATCTCTCGCGAAGTTCAAAGCGCGCGCGCCCAAAGGCAAGGTTCTGGTGCCCGAAGATGATGGCGCGCGCCCCTATGGTGCCTCGCCCTATATGGGTATGGATACCCAAGTGATCCCGCGTGCGCTGCAGGCGGTCCATTTCCCATATCCGCTTCCCGATGGCATCGGGCCTCTGGACCGTGTTGTCGTGGTTGGTGACGAAGCCTGGACACTGGCACATTTACGAGAAAACACGCCGGTTGCCAAAGATGGGCTGGTTCTGACCTGGGACGCCGGACAGAATTCCATTCATGACGCGCGATCGATCGCCCGGAGCCGCGATGTGGGAAACGTGATTGTTCAGAAAGAAACAGTCGGTGGTCTGGCGGATGTGCCCTATGACGTTGTCTTTGCATTCTCGTTCCGGGCCTTCAATCCGGATGGCGAATTGCATTTTTAGAATTGTCGCATTGGGCGTCGGTGTTCTGATCACCGTGTCGTCGGCCTTCGCCGCTGATCTTGAGACATGGCAACACGAGTTCCCGAAAACGAATTTCGCAAAGGCAACCGTGCCGCTGGATGAGATCCGGGATGACGGCAATTTTCGTGACACCATCGCGCCGATCGATGATCCGGTTTTCCAGTCTGTGTCGGCGCTGACGGCGATGGGCCCACTGGAGCCGGTTCTCTCGGTTGTGATCCAGGGCGATGCGAGGGCCTATCCGCTGCGGATGCTGCTGTGGCACGAGATCGTCAACGACACCGTGGGCGGCGTTCCGCTTCTGGTGAGTTACTGCCCGCTTTGTAATTCAGGTGTTGTGTTTGATCGACGTGTGGACGGAGACGTATTGCGGTTTGGCAATACCGGTCGTATCCGCCATTTCGATATGGTCATGTGCGACCATGAAAATGAAAATTGGTGGCAGCAATTCACCGGTGAAGCGATCATTGGAAATGATGCGGGTGCGTATTTGAAGGCGATCCCCGCACGGCTTGAATCTCTCGCGCGGTTTCGTGCGCGAGCGCCGCAGGGGCTGGTGATGATTCCGGATGACGTTATGCGGCAACCATACGGCGCGACGGCTTATTATGGCATGGATAGTCTTTGGGAGACCCAGTCAAGGAACATGCTGCGCGAGCGGTATTCGTATACATTGCCCGAGGATGTTTCTCCTCTCCTGCGCGTGGTTGTTGTTGAGGGGAAAGCCTGGGCCGTTGAACTGCTTCGCGCCGTCAGTCGTATCGAGCATGGAGAAACGGTTCTGAGTTGGATCGAAGGTCAGAACTCGATCCACGACCATGCAATTGTCTCTTCAGGCCGTGATGTCGGGAATGTCATCGTGCAAAGGGCGGGGCGTGATGTTCCTTATGACGTCACATTCGCATTCGCCTTTCGGGCGTTCTGGCCTGATGGTGAGATTGTGTTTTTGAAGTAACAAAGGGCACGTTCAATCGACGCTCGTGCTGCGTTCGGGTATAGTTCGGGTCTGGAGATATTTGCGATGCCATTGGATCAGAACCGCGCCGAAACGCAGCAGGAAGACCGGACAGACGTCCAGGTTTTTCATTCAGCTTGCCCGCATGATTGCCCGAGCACCTGTGCGCTTGAAGTGGAACGGCTCGATCCGGAAACCATCGGTCGTGTGCGGGGCGCGAGTGCGAATTCCTACACCGCTGGTGTTATCTGCGCGAAAGTCGCGCGTTATGCCGAGCGTGTTCATCACCCCGACCGGCTCAAGAAACCGTTGCGTCGGATCGGCGCAAAGGGTGAAGGCCGCGAGGCTTTTGAAGAGATTTCGTGGGATGAGGCGCTTGACACGGCTGCCGAGAAGCTCAGGTCGGCCGTTGCGAAATTCGGCCCCGAAACGGTCTGGCCCTATTACTACGCGGGCACCATGGGGCTGGTCCAGCGTGACGGGATCAACCGTCTGCGCCATGCCATGGGCTATTCGCGACAGCATTCGACTTTCTGCAGCACGCTTGCTGACGCGGGATGGTTGGCCGGGGCAGGTTCCAAGAAAGGTGTCGATGCACGTGAGATGGCAGAGTCCGATCTGATCGTGATCTGGGGCTGCAATCCCGTGAGCACGCAGGTCAATGTTATGACCCATGCCTCTCGCGCCCGAAAAAACAGGGGCGCGAAGATCGTTGTTGTTGATCCGTATGTAACCGAGACAGCCAAGCAGGCCGATATCCACCTGATGCCGAACCCGGGAACGGATGGCGCTTTGGCCTGTGCGGTTATGCATGTCCTGTTTCGCGATGGTCACGCAGACCGCGCTTATCTGGAGAAGTACACAGCAGGACATGCGGAGCTGGAAGTTCATTTGGGAGCGAAAACGCCGGAATGGGCAGAGGAAATTACTGGGATACCCGCAGCTGAAATCGAAGCCTTTGCCGCGCTCTATGGCCAGACCAATCGCAGCTATTTGCGGCTTGGCTTCGGGTTTACCCGATCTCGCAATGGTGCCGTACAGATGTTTTCGGCCAGTTGTTTGCCAGCGGTGACGGGCGCCTGGCAGTACCCCGGCGGTGGCGCGCTCTATTCGAACTCCGGAATTTATGGAATCGACAAGACCATCATCGAAGGGCTGGATAGGGTCGATCAGCAAACGCGTATTCTCGACCAATCGCGGATTGGACCGATCCTTACAGGTGATCCGCGCGATTTGGGTGATGGTCCGCCGGTCACCGCGATGTTTGTCCAAAATACCAATCCGATGAATGTGGCCCCCGATCTCGGCAAGGTGCGAGAAGGCTTCTCGCGCGAAGATCTGTTCGTCTGTGTCCATGAACAGTTTCTGACCGAGACGGCGCAGATGGCTGACATCGTTTTACCAGCGACGACGTTCCTCGAGCATGACGATATGTATGTGGCCGGCGGGCACACGCATCTTCAGGTTACAAAGGCTGTTATTGCCCCGGTTGGAGAGGCGCGGCCAAACCATTGGGTGCTCGGGGAACTCGCCAGACGATTGGGGGCGGAGCATCCCGGTTTCGACATGAGCGAATGGGAGCTGATGGACGATGCCTTGCAACGCTCTGGCTATGCCGATGCGCAAAGTGTCTGGGAAGGTCATTGGGATGACCGTGTTGAGGGGTTTGATGATGCCCATTTCCTCAACGGCTTTGGCCATGCGGACGGCAAGTTCCACTTTATGCCGGACTGGTCAAAAATCGGGGGTAACCATGCGGGTATGCCGACTTTGCCGGACCATGACACTGTGATCGACGGACGGGATGATGCCCACCCGTTTCGCCTTGTAACGGCGCCATCAAGGAACTACCTCAATACAAGTTTCACAGAGACTGCGACGAGCCAGAAGCGCGAAGGGCGGCCTGAAGCTCAGATACATCCCGAGGTTTGTAAGGAAATGGGTTTGGAGACCGGAGATCAGGTCAGGATCGGAAACGGCCAAGGGTCTGTTGTGGTGCATGTGCGACCCACCGAAGGGCTTCGCCGCGGAACGGTGATTGTTGAAAGTGTTTGGCCCAACAAAGCCTTTATTGAAGGCATCGGGATCAATCTGCTTGTCAGTGCAGAGGCCGGGAAACCCAATGGCGGTGCCGTATTTCATGACACTGCAGTCTGGCTGCAGACAGCATGAACGCGACCATCATTGTCCTGGGAAATGAGAAGGGCGGCACCGGCAAATCTACGACCGCGATGCACATTATCGTCGGCCTGATGCATGAGGGTTATACGGTGGGTGCGATCGATCTGGATGCACGACAGAGCACCCTGGCACGGTATTTCGATACACGCCGGATTTATGGTGCCAAAAAGGGATTCGAGCTGTCACACCCGCTGTACCGCGCGATCGCGCAGAGCCAGCTTCAAGATCGTCTGGCGGCGGAGGAAGCTGACCGAAACAGTCTCGCAAACACTCTGACGGAGATGACCAAGACCTGCGATATCGTTGTTATCGATACGCCGGGTAGTGACAGCCCGTTGTCGCGGATCGGTCATTCCTATGCCGATATTCTTGTGACGCCGATGAATGATAGCTTTGTCGACCTTGATCTGTTGGGGCGCATTGACCCCGAAACCAACGAGGTGGTCGCCCTGAGTGATTACGCCGAGATGGTTTGGGAGCAGAAGAAAGTCCGCGCCGGGCGCGACGGAGGGTCGATCGACTGGATTGTGATGCGCAATCGCCTTGCCGCGCTGGACTCGCGCAACAAGCGCAACATGGATTCTGCGCTCGAAGCTCTTTCGGCACGTTTGGGGTTTCGGCTCGCCCATGGTTTCAGCGAGCGGGTTATCTTTCGTGAATTGTTCCTGAAAGGTCTGACCTTGCTCGACATTCGTGAACAAGGTGCAGACGTGGCGCTGACGATGTCGCATATCGCAGCTTTGCAGGAGGTGCGGAACCTTCTCCACGCGTTGGGTGTGCCGGAAGTTGTTGCTGCACCAGACGTTGCGGCGTCGGGTTAGGCGCTGCGATGGCAGGCGACAAGCGCGATCCAAATCTCCCCGCGGACCAGTCCACGCGGTCAGATATTGATGCGTTCCTGGAGAAGGTTGCCGCAACGCCTGTGCAAGGCCCGGTCGGTCGACGTGGTCGTCTGTTGTTTGCGGTGGACGCGACGGCCAGTCGTGAACCGACCTGGGATATGGCGTGTCAAATTCAGTCAGAGATGTTCACTTCGACAGATGATCTTGGGGGTCTGGAAGTACAACTCGCATTCTATCGCGGGTTCGGCGAAATGAAGGTCACCTCCTGGCTGGATTCGCCCGACGAACTGGTTCGGCGCATGTTGAAAGTGCGCTGTCTCGCGGGACGGACCCAGATCCGAAAGCTATTGCGTCACACGCTCAAGGAAACCAAGAGTGAGAAGGTTGATGCCGTGGTTTTTGTCGGTGATGTTGTCGAGGAGGATATCGACGAACTTGGTCACCAGGCCGGTAAGCTGGGATTGGTGGGGACCCCGATATTTGTCTTCCATGAAGGCGGCGAGCCCACATCACGCCGAGCGTTCGAGCAAATCGCGCGCCTCTCTGGTGGAGCCTATTGCAGCTTTGATGCTGGAAGTGCCCAGCAGTTACGTGATCTGTTGGCTGCCGTTGCCGTATTTTCGGCTGGGGGGCGTCGGGCCCTTGCAGATCTTGGCAAGTCACGCGGTGGACGGGTGCTCCAGATTGCCGATCAGATGAGCGGGAAAAGGTAAACGCGTATGGCCTGGATTGCATTTGGACTGTTTTTTCTGATCGGTCTTTATCTCGTTGGACGCTGGTATGTGAATGCGCAACCCGCCGATGTGTTTCGCGCGTTGCGCTGGCTTGCCATGATAATTGTTGTGATCGGGATCGCAGCTATCGCTCTGTCGGGGCGTTGGAACCTGCTTTGGGTTCTTTCATTTCCGGCATTGCCGTTGCTAATGCGCTGGCGGGCGATGCGCGCTATGCAAAAGAACGCGCGCGGGCCTAAAGGTGGTCAACAGAGTCAGGTCGACACGCGGTTTTTGCGCATGACACTCGAGCACGATACCGGTGATATGGACGGCGAAGTGCGTGAAGGCTCTTTCACGGGACAGATGCTTTCCGAGCTGAAGCTTGGTGAATTGATCGAGCTTTGGCGCGAATGCGCGCGCGAAGATGAACAATCGCGCGGTGTATTGGAGAGCTATCTTGATCGTGAGCACGCCGAATGGCGCGATGTGGTGGGTGAGGGGGCGTCAGCCGATGGCCATGATCGCACGCGCGGCGGCGAAAGCCCTTGGACCCGCAACAGTATGAGCGTTGAGGAAGCCCTTGAGGTTCTTGGCCTTGAGCCTGATGCGTCCAATAGTGATATCGAGAGTGCCTATCGCAATGAAATGAAGCGGGCCCATCCCGATCAGGGCGGGTCGGACTGGATGGCTGCCAAGGTCAACCAGGCGCGGGACGTCCTGTTGAGCCGCTAACCCGGTACGCTTGCGTCGCATCGCGCCGCTATGGCAAAAGTGCCGCTCCTGCCGCATGGCGCACCGCATACGGACTTCGTTCCAGACAGATGGCAAACCGCGTACGCAAGGCGATCTTCCCGGTCGGCGGCATGGGGACCAGATTTCTTCCCGCCACCAAGGCGATGCCGAAGGAAATGCTCCCGGTTGTTGACCGGCCTTTGATTCAATACGCCGTTGATGAAGCGCGCGCTGTTGGGATCGAGCAGTTCATATTCGTCACTGGGCGCGGCAAGAGCGCAATCGAGGACCATTTCGACCACAGTGTGGAACTGGAAGGCCTGCTGAAGGCCCGCTCCAAGGACGATGCGCTTGCTGATTTGCGAGATACATTGCTCCCACCCGGTGACATTGCATATGTGCGCCAACAAGAGCCACTGGGGCTGGGACATGCGGTTTGGTGCGCACGCCACCTGGTGGGCAACGAACCGTTTGCCGTGTTGCTTGCGGATGACCTGATCCAGGCGGAAACACCCTGCCTGAAACAAATGGCAGATGTTTTTGAGGAAACCGGTGGCAACGTTATCGCTGCTATGGAGGTGCCTCTGGAGCATACCTCACGCTACGGCATTATCGATGCAAAGGGCGCTGAGGGTGATGTCCGCCCTGTCCATGGGCTGGTTGAAAAACCTGCAGCCGGTACAGCCCCTTCGAACCTCGCTGTGATTGGCCGGTACATTCTGATGCCAGAGGTGTTTGCTGAGCTTGAGCGCCAGGAAACCGGAGCCGGCGGCGAAATCCAACTCACTGATGCCATGGCGCGCCTTATTGGCCGCCAGCCGTTTCACGGTCTTGCCTTCGAGGGTCATCGCTTTGACTGTGGCGACAAGTTGGGGTTTCTGGAAGCAAACATCGCGTTTGCCCTTGCACGGGATGACCTTGGCCCGGGAACCCGCGATATGCTCAAACGTCTCGGAGACGCGTCCGTATGAAGATCGCGATGGTTGGTACCGGATATGTCGGGCTTGTCTCGGGCGCCTGTTTTTCGGAATTTGGCTGGGATGTGGTTTGTGTCGACAACAACGCCGACAAGATCGCAATGCTCGAAGCCGGGAAAATGCCAATTTATGAGCCCGGCCTGGATGACCTTGTGGCAAGGAACGTCGCCGCTGGGCGTCTGAGCTTCACAACGGATCTTGGGTCCGCAGTTAAAGATGCAGAAGCCGTGTTCATTGCTGTGGGCACGCCCTCGCGGCGTGGCGATGGCCATGCCGACCTGAGTTACGTCTTCCAGGCAGCCGAGGATATTGCACGTCACGCTGAGGGCTATACCGTCGTGGTGACCAAATCGACGGTACCGGTTGGGACGGGGCGCGAAGTTTTGGCGCGGATCAAGGCGGTTTGTCCCGACGCTGAAATTGAAATTGCGTCGAACCCGGAATTCCTTCGTGAAGGATCGGCAATCGAGGACTTCAAGCGGCCCGATCGCGTGGTCATTGGAGCGGATACCGAACGCGCAGCTGAAACAGTTGGCGCGCTTTATCGCCCGCTTTATCTGCGTGACACGCCGATTATTTTCACAAGTTTGGAAACCGCCGAACTGATCAAGTATGCCGCGAATACGTTTCTGGCGACCAAAATTACCTTTATCAACGAATTCGCTGATCTGTGTGAGAAGGTCGGTGCCGATGTACAGGATGTTGCGAAGGGGATCGGCCTGGATGGCCGGATCGGTTCGAAGTTTTTGCATGCGGGCCCCGGGTATGGGGGCTCTTGTTTTCCGAAGGACACCGAGGCGCTTGTGCGTTCGGCGCGTGATGCCGATGCGCCGATTACGCTTGTTGAGCAGGTGATTTCGGTGAACGCTAATCGTAAGGAGGCGATGGCACGGAAGATCATTGATGCCTGTGGTGGCGATGTGTCGGGTAAAACCCTCGCCGTTCTGGGGCTCACATTCAAGCCCAACACCGATGATATGCGAGACTCACCCAGCCTTGTGATTGTCCCGCGGTTGATCGAAGCCGGGGCGACGGTTCGCGCCTTTGATCCTGTCGGGATGGACGAAGCCAAAGCACTTATTGACGGACCGGTCTGGTGTTCGGATGCCTATGACGCCATGGACGGTGCAGATGCCGTTGCAATAATTACGGAGTGGAACGAGTTTCGTGCGCTTGATCTCTCACGTGCACGGGCGTTGCTCAAGCAGCCGATCATGGTCGATTTGCGTAATATCTATGGCCCCGAGCAAATGCGGGATGCCGGTTTTACATATATTTCCATTGGGCGCGCCGCCGTGTCTGCAACAGCATGAAGGCTTAGTATGTCCAGCTCTCATAGATTCAACCCCACAATCCTGCGCGAGTATGACATTCGCGGCATCGTTGGAGACACACTGACGCGCGATGATGCTTATGCTGTCGGTCGTTCTTTTGGGTCGTGTGTTGTCGAAAGCGGCGGGGATCAGGTTGCGCTTGGCTATGATGGCCGATTGACGTCATCGGATCTCGCGGAAGCGGTTCTGGAAGGGCTGATGGCGTGCGGATTGCGCGTGAAACGCGTCAATATGGGCCCGACCCCGATGTTATCCTTCGCTATTCGACATCTGGACACCGGGTCCGGAATTATGGTGACGGGAAGTCACAATCCGGCGGACTACAACGGATTCAAAATGACCCTCGCCGGAAAGCCGTTTTTTGGTGACTCAATCACCCGGCTGGGTTCGATCGCCGAAAGTGCGAGCTATGCGAGCGGTGAGGGCAGTGTCGAGGATATCGACGTCCGCGAGGATTATGTGAATGTGTTGGCGCAAGAGCATCAGCCACTTCGCATGGCGCGTATTGCCTGGGATCCGGGCAATGGTGCGGCCGGAGAGATTTTGAACATGCTCTGCGCGCGCATGCCGGGGCATCATCATGTGGTGAACGGAATCGTGGATGGAACTTTCCCCGGGCATCACCCGGACCCGACCGTGGCTGAAAATCTGGTTGATCTGCAGAACCATATTGCTGAGTTTGATTGCGAGTTGGGCATTGCCTTTGATGGTGATGGCGACCGCATCGGCGTTGTGGATGGCAAAGGGCGTATTCTTTGGGCTGATCAGTTGATGATGCTTTTCGCCGAGGATGTCCTGCGTGAGGACCCCGGCGCGACGATTATCGCGGATGTGAAGTCCAGCCAGGTTCTGTTTGACGAGATTTCCAGGCTCGGTGGTGTGCCGGTTATGTGGAAAACCGGACATTCGTTGATCAAGTCCAAGATGTCGGAGACGGGATCGCCGCTGGCTGGAGAGATGAGTGGCCATATTTTCTTTGCTGACAGGTATTTTGGTTTCGATGATGGCCTTTATGCCGCTGTGCGTTTGCTGGGGCTGCTGGAACGCCAGGGCGTGATGCTTGCAGATCTGCTCGACAGAATTCCGAAAGTTGAAAACACTCCCGAACTTCGCTTCCCTTGTTCCGAAGACCGAAAGTTCGCGGTAATCGAAGAAGTGGCAGCTCGTCTTGCAGAGGCGGGAGCCGATGTGACCGCGATTGATGGCGTGCGTGTGAATACAGCAGATGGCTGGTGGCTGCTGCGTGCCTCTAATACGCAAGACGTGCTTGTGGCCCGATGCGAAGCCCGGGATTCTGACGGTCTTGATCGCCTTAAGGGGGCTCTGACGGATCAATTGGCGCTGAGCGGTATTGCCGAACCAGCAGACCTGTAGGGCGCGCTCGGCCTCGTTTTTGATTTGGATCACATAGCCGCGGCACAAGTTCATTGCCGATTTGATGTTTCGCGGAACGCGGTGAACGGGCTAAATTACCCGCAACAGATAAAAAGAGAGGTCGCGATGAGACTTGGTTATTTCGCAATGCCGGTGCACCCGTTGAGCCGGAATTATACAGAGACGCTGAAAGAAGATCGTGCTGCGATCATCTTCTGTGATGAGCTTGGATATTATGATGCCTTCATGGGCGAGCATCTTTCTGATGCTGCAGAGAACATCACAAATTCGATGCTCTTCCACGCAACGCTGATCCATTCGACCAAGCAGATCAAGCTGGCCACGGGCACGACCAATCTTTCGTTCCTGCATCCCACGCTTGTCGCCACCCACGCTGCGATGTTCGATCATCTTGCCGAAGGTCGTTTTATCATGGGCATTAGCCCGGGCGCTTTGACGTCGGATGCCGAGGTGCTGGGTATTCTTGACGAAGACCGCAATCAGATGTTTGCCGAAGCGATCGATGTGATCCTTGAAATCTGGAAGCGTGATCCTCCCTACAACATCGATTTGCCGGGCAACCGCTTCAAGGTGTCGACAGAGCGCACCATGTTTGCAGAGACTGGTATTGGCATTATGCCGAAACCATATCAGGACCCGCGCCCCGAAATTGTTGGAACGGTCGTCGCGCCATTCTCCAAGGGTGTGATTGCCATGGGCAAACGCGATTTTCACCCGTTGTCGGCGAACTTCCTGCTCGACAAGTGGGCTGCGACCCACTGGAACAATTACGCCGAAGGTAAAGCCGAAGTCGGTGTTGAAGCGGATACCTCTGACTGGCGAATCGCGCGCACGGTTTTCGTGGCGGATGACAATGCCACCGCGCAGAGCTATGGCAAGGATGACGCCAAAAGCCCGTATCGCTTCTACTACAACCAGCTCTACACCAAGCTGAAGAAGGCCAACCGCCACGTTGTCTTCAAGCATTCTCGTGAAGAGGCTGATGAGGATGTCACGATCGAGCGAGTGCTTGATGATCTTGTCATCACAGGCACGGTCAATGATGTTGTTGATCAGATTCTGGCGTTCCGCGAGGTCACGGGCGACTTTGGTGAGCTTGTCTATGCGGGCATGGATTGGGTGGATGAAGACCTTGGTCGCCGTTCCATGCAGTTGATGGCTGAAGAAGTCATGCCGCGTGTAAATGCGGCGATCGGCCAGTCCGAGGCTGCCGAGTAAACCGAATAAGAATTTGTCAAAATGAAAAGCCCCGCTGCAATGGCGGGGCTTTTTCTTTGCCGGTCAGTGGGCGTCGCGTCGGCGGAGCATGAAGGGTGCCTTGAGAGAAAACACCTCGGCTCCATCCTGATTTGTCATGACGCCTCGGGTGATCACAAACCCCCGGTCGTTTTTACTTTTTGAAGGTCGTACTTCGTCGACCTCCAGCCGCGCTGACAGGGTGTCGCCCGGACGCACCGGCGCCAGCCAGCGCATTTCATCGACGCCGGGTGATCCCATACCCGCGCATTTGTGTAGCAATCCGTCCACCAGCAAGCGCATGAAGACTGAACCGGTGTGCCAGCCGCTTGCAATCATGCCACCATAATTTGATTGCGCTGCGGCCGCCTCATCAATGTGGAAAGGCTGCGGGTCGAAGTCGTTCGCAAAACGCAGGATTTCGTCTTTGCTGAAAGTGTATTCACCGAGTTGGTAGACCTGCTCAGCAGCGAAATCATCGAGATAAAGTTCAGTCATGGCGGGTTCAACCATTGCCAGCATTGGCGATTTGCAGGTCGCCATTGGGCGTGACCATAACACAAGGTGATCCCGAACGACGCAGTTCACGACAAATGAGACTGGCGGCTGTGCGTTCCATTCCGACGATGCGCGCGCGATAGAGCGTTTCCCGTTCACCGTGGAGCGGGGTCACTTCAATAGCAGCTGTCACAGGAAGGTCACGAAGCCGTTTGGCTGTGAAACCCGCAGCCGACCGGGCCCGGCTATGGCCACGGAAAGCGCCGATCTGCACGCCCCACCGAATATCGGCATTGGGCTCGGAGAGCACAAGCTGGGGAGAAGGAATCTGAGGTTCGAGGGCATCTCCTGACGGGGAGGGTTTGGGCGTCGGCAGGGCGGCAACCGTCGAACTTGATTGCGCCTTCGCCCAGGAACGGTTGAGCAGAGACGCCATATGCGCATCACGTGATTGTCCGGTCTTGCCCCCGAATACGACACCGATCAGGCGCACACCATCGCGTTCGGCCGATGCGACAAGGTTGAAGCCCGACGCGCGGATGTAACCCGTCTTGATACCGTCCATACCCTCATAGGTGCGCAACAGCTTGTTGTGGTTCCGGTAGGTGCGTTTGCCATGTTTGAAGGTCAACTTTGAGAAATAGTTGTACCGGTTCGGGAAGTTGTCCAGGAGGGCTTTGCCCAGTGTGGCCATATCGCGCGCGGTGCTTTTCTGCCGGCTGTTGGGCAAACCGGATGCATTCATAAACGTCGTGTTCTTCATGCCGAGTGCGCGCGCGCGTTTTGTCATCAGGCGCGCGAAGTTTGCCTCGGTCCCGCCGATGGCTTCTCCCATCACGGTGGCGACGTCATTGGCTGATTTGACAGAAAGCGCGTTTATCGCGCGCTCTACAGTGATCGTTTGTCCTGCCTTCAAGCCCAGTTTGGACGGAGCCTGGCCTGCAGCCCGACGCGAAACAGGTAGCGGTTGATCCATTTGCAGTTTGCCGCTGTCGAGCGCCTCAAACGCCATATAAAGCGTCATCATTTTTGTCAGTGATGCGGGAAACCGTCGGGTGTCGGCGTTACGGGCGTAGTAGACCTGTCCGGTCTTGGCATCCATGACGAAGGCGGCGTATTTCGCCTCGGCAACACTGGGGATGAAGGTGGCGAGAAGCACAGCCAAAGCAGGGAGTATGAATCCGCTGCGCAGACAGGACGTGTGTCGGCCGATACTGTAAACTGCCTTGCACAGGCTTTTAAACACGACCGAAGGTCCCATCATTTGAGGTGCAAAAATGATTCTCTCAATTGAATCGAATAGATTCTAGTCGTCGTACCGAAAGCATGTAAATAGCAGGCTTCGATTAACCCATCACTAAATCAAGATAAATGCTCACAAAGATTTTCCCGAAAGTCAGATTAACGGCCGTTTTCGTGGCTCTTGTGCTGGCGAGCTGTGCCACGTTCACCGGAACGACGGACAACCCGGTGGAGCGTTCATTCACCTGGTTCAGTTATGTGGCGGGGGATGACATCAAGGCAGCATGCACCGCGACAAGCCGTGATCATTTCCGGTTTGTCTACAATGCCGTCTATGCAAAGCAAATCCGGGCCTATGAGCTCAAGGGTATCGAGGGTGGGGCAGATTTTGAGGCTCGTGCTCGAAATGAGTCGGGGAACGTCGCGCGATTTTCGTTCTCAAATCCTCTGGGGCCCTGGGAACTCCGCCGCTCAGAGATGCGTTTGACCAATGTACAGGCCAGCGAAATTATATCGGCTCTCAACCATGACGCGACATTGGCGCCGTCGCCGGCAGGTCAGCAACTTGCGAGCAATGAGTTCTATTGGATCATCGCAGCCTGCAGTGCTGGCAGTTTCCAGATGTCGGCATTCGCGCAGAACAAGGTCGACTTGTCCGGCCTGACCTTCGTTCCGGAGTTGCTGGCATACGATGAGACAGATGTCTCATTTCGTAAACCAAAACCGGTTGAAGGCTTTGCTGACGGCGCGTTTTATATAAAAATCAATAGTGCAGCAGACGGGATCGTGCGCGGTCTCTAACCTGATTTTGCCAAACACGAATTCGGGGGAATTCTATGCCGCTTCTCAGACTTGAAGATTATCCGCCACAAATCCCAAGGCCGGATGCGATCCTTGCCGTCCAGCAAGATCTTTGGGATCGCAGTCGCGATATCGACGGTGTCGATATTGGCTGGGGTGACGACATTTATCAGCATGTTGCGATCTATCCGGCAACCAAGCCGTCTGGTGCTGTTTTCGCCTTTATTCATGGTGGCCGGTGGACCAGTGGACATAAAGAGGCAATGGCTTTCATGGCGCCGGCATTTCAGGCTGCCGGCATAACTTTTGCCAGTCTGGGGCATCGGTTGGCGCCGCACCATTACGACGACGGATTTCCGGACCTCTGCAACGGGATTGCCTGTCTGGTGGCAAATGTGGACCGACATGGGGGGGACCCGGATCGCATTTTTGTGGGCGGACACTCCTCAGGTGGTCACTATGCCGCGCAACTCGCCGTCACCCGTGATTGGCAGGCGCGTCACGGGTTGGGGCGTGATGTGATCAAGGGCTGTTTGCCGATCTCGGGCGTTTATGACGTTTCTTCGGATTCCGATATGGCGGACTGGCCACCTCCCTGTCTTGAGGAAGGCGATGATGGTCAGCAGAAAAGCCCGCTATACCGGCTTGCTGAAACTCCGCCGCCGTTCCTGGTGTCCTGGGGAAGTGCCGACTATCCGTTCCTGATTCCGCAGGCCAAGGCGTTTGCAACAGCCCTTGGAGATGCGGGGGCGGATATCGAGACTCTCGAGATGGAGGGCAAGACGCATTTTTCGGTGATGGGCGAAGGTGCCGAACCCGGGGGTGAATGGAGCCAGCGCGCAATCAGCTGGATCAACGCGCATTAGCTGGCGTCGGGCTTGTTCCCGTCGACGACCCAGAGCGGCGCTGCCAGAAGGTCGTCAACCCAGGGCCCGTCAGTCATCTCACGGGCGATGCGCGTGATGTTGTCATTCCACCAGAAGCGTTGAGCCCTTACATCATCGTCAATGTACTGGGCTTCGCGCCACGTTTCATCGGCGTTGGTAAAGGTCATCAAATCGATTGGGAATCCGACATCCGATGCGCTGGCGCGCGTTGAATCGAACGACAGATAAGCCAGCTTGAGGGCTGTCGACAATGGCGTATCGTAATCCAGCGCTCGGTCGAGAACGGGTTTGCCATAAGGGGTTTCACCGATGACCTGATAGGGCGTTCTCTCGCCGACTTCGATCCAGTTACCTTCGGGGTAGACGAGAAAAACATGGGATTCGGTATCTTCTGCGAGCCTTCCGCCGACAAGGGCATGGATATTGAACTTCAGGTTGGATTCCTCAAGAAACTCCATATCGGCCCGCGCGACCTGACGCATTTGCCCCGCAAAAGCCTCCACAGCATCAAGCATGGTCGGAAAATTGTCAGAATCGAGAGCCTCAATCTCACGGTCCAGATAGGAAAGCGTTTTGTCCCGCAGAGAGCGCAATCCCGATGTGGCGATGAAGAACCGGTGGTTCTGACCGTGCAGCGTGATCTTTCGGCCGACGGTGACTTGCGTGCCGGATGTGAGACGACAGTCCGCCAGAGCAACGATTCCGTCGCGAACCTTGATGGCAACGCAATATGTCATCGAAAGATACCTTCTGTTTTGGCTGAATCCGGATGATCTCCGAGTCTTGGATATCTACGCACGCTGGCACTTGAGTCTCAAGCACGAGGCCTCGAAAAGACCAGAAAACAGGCCATATTGCATCAGCGAGATAAAAATGGTGCACTGCACAAAATAATCGTTGACATCGGACGTCAGGGTTAGCATATATGTGTCATGTTGCAATGCAGCAACGATGTTAATTCAAGGGCTTGGACAGTTTTTGTTTCGCGAGCCCACCACTAAATGTGTGATGCAGCGCACAATTTATAAAGGATAGTCTGATATGACCACCAAGAAGACCAGCGCAGCGAAATCGGCTCAGGATACACTCGAAGCCGTTGCTGAAGCCCAGAAGAAGACGTTTGATGATGCGGTTCAGGCCGGCACCGATGCCTTCGCAAAGGGTTACGAAGAGTTCTACAACACCGCCCGTGACAAGATGGACGAAGCCCAGAAGTCGGCTTTTGAAAACTTCGACCAGGTTTCCGATTTCAATCGTGAAAATGTTGAAGCCGTGATCGTTTCCTCCAACATCGTTGCCAAAGGCTTCGAAGTTGTGGGTAAGGAAGTCGCAGCGTACGCCCAGAAGGCCGCTGAAGCCAACATGGCAGCCGCCAAGAAGCTGAGCTCCGCGAAGAACCCGCAGGAACTGATGGATATGCAGGCCGAATGGGCCAAGACCGCATTTGATGGCTTCGTCGCCGAATCGACCAAGCTTCAGGATCTTTCGGTTAAGGTTTCCAATCAGGCCTCACAGCCGATCAGCGAGCGTATCAACAAGGCCGTTGAAACCTTCTCAAAACCTATCGCCGCGTAACTCTCCTCCCATACGTAGGCGGTTTAACGGCCCGACCCAGTACTTCTGGTCGGGCCGTTGCCATGTCTGGGGGTTGTTTTTCGCCCGTTTCGTACACATTTAGATGAGCCCAACGTCTCCCCCATGGCTTTCGCAGCGGGGCAAGGCTCAGCTAGACTGTCTTCAGAGTAAACCGACACCACAGTGCGATAATGGTCAGTAGTTTCAAAAGTGCCGAAGTCTGTAACCGGATCGCGCCGCGCGCATCCGATGATGATTCTGATGACGATATTGGCGGCGGCGGGACCGGTGACACTGGTATCGCCACCAAAACCAGAACCAAGACGAAGAAACCGTCGATGTACAAGGTTCTGATGCTCAATGACGATTACACGCCGATGGAATTCGTCGTGATGGTGATTGAGCAGTTCTTTTCAAAGTCCCACGACGAAGCCATACAGATCATGCTTCACGTCCATCAGAAAGGCGTGGGGATATGTGGTGTCTTTACCTATGAAGTAGCAGAGACCAAGGTCACTCAGGTCATGGATTATGCGCGAAAGAATCAACACCCGTTGCAGTGTACTCTTGAGAAGGATTGAACTACGGCGCATTGTTTGACGTAAGGATTACGAAGCCCTCACGCGAAAGGTAATCTTCGCAAATGTTGTCTCAGAATTTGGAACAGTCATTACATCGTGCCCTGTCGCTCGCCAATGAGCGTCACCACGAGTACGCAACCCTGGAACATCTTCTTCTGTCCCTGACCGAAGATCAGGATGCTGTGGCTGTGTTGCGCGCCTGCGGGGTTGATATCGACCATCTGCGCCGTGACCTGTCCGAATATATTGACGAGGAGCTCTCCAGCCTGATCACGAGCCGGGTTGAGGAGTCAAAGCCGACCGCCGGGTTCCAGCGCGTTCTGCAGCGGGCGGCGATCCATGTGCAGTCTTCCGGCCGTGAAGAGGTGACCGGTGCAAATGTCCTGGTCGCTATTTTCTCAGAGCGTGAGAGCCATGCTGTCTATTTCCTGCAGCAGCAGGAGATGACCCGTCTGGATGCCGTCAACTACATCTCTCATGGCATTGCCAAGGTTCCCGGTCATGAAGACGTTCGTCCTGTTCACGGTGCCGAGGAAGAGGGTGTCGACGGCGACACCGTTGTCAAAAAGGGCCAGGAAGCCCTGAGTGCGTATTGCGTGCATCTCAACCAGAAGGCAGAAGACGGCGATATCGATCCGCTGATTGGTCGTGAGCATGAAGTTGAGCGCACCATTCAGATCCTTGCCCGGCGCACCAAGAACAACCCGCTTTACGTGGGGGATCCCGGCGTTGGCAAGACGGCTATCGCTGAGGGCCTTGCCAAGCGCATCGTCGATGGTGAAGTCCCCGAGGTTCTCGCAGACGCCCAGATATTTGCTCTCGATATGGGAGCGCTGCTTGCAGGCACGCGCTACCGCGGTGACTTTGAGGAACGCCTGAAGGCGGTCATCACCGAAATCGAAGATATGGAGGGCTCGGTGCTCTTCATCGATGAAATCCACACGATCATCGGCGCCGGGGCTACATCCGGCGGTGCCATGGATGCGTCGAACCTTCTCAAGCCAGCCCTGGCCAGCGGCAAGCTGCGTTGTATTGGGTCGACGACCTACAAGGAGTATCGGAGCTACTTCGAGAAAGACCGCGCCTTGGTGCGCCGCTTCCAGAAGATCGACGTGAACGAACCTTCGGTCGAGGATGCCGTGAAGATCCTGCGTGGCATCAAGCCCAATTACGAAAAGCATCATGATGTCCGGTTCACAGATCAGGCGATCCGCACGGCTGTTGAACTGTCGGCACGCTACATCAATGATCGCAAGCTTCCCGACAGCGCGATCGACGTAATTGACGAGAGCGGGGCTGCCCAGGCGCTGCTTTCACCGTCGAAGCGCAAGAAGACGATCAGCGTGAAAGATATCGAGGCGGTGGTTGCAAAAATCGCCCGCATCCCGCCAAAAACCGTCAATCGCGACGACAAGGCTGCGCTTGAGAATCTCGAACGTGATCTCAAGACCATGGTATTTGGTCAGGACGATGCGATCACCGCACTTTCGGGCGCGATCAAGCTCGCCCGTGCGGGCCTGCGTGAGCCCGAAAAGCCCATTGGCGCCTATCTGTTCTCCGGACCGACCGGTGTTGGCAAAACCGAAGCCGCCCGGCAGCTGGCCCGTTCGCTGGGTGTTGAGCTCACGCGGTTCGATATGTCCGAATACATGGAGCGTCATTCCATCTCGCGCCTGATTGGTGCTCCGCCGGGATATGTCGGTTTTGATCAGGGTGGTTTGCTGACCGATGCCATCGATCAGCACCCGCATCAGGTGCTGCTGCTCGATGAAATCGAAAAAGCCCATCCCGACCTGTTCAACATCCTTTTGCAGGTGATGGATTACGGCAAGCTGACCGATCACAACGGCAAGACCGTCGACTTCCGCAATGTGATCCTGATCATGACCACCAATGCCGGTGCGGCCGATCTGGCCAAGCATGCCATGGGCTTTGGCTCGGGTGTGCGTCAGGGCGATGATGAAGAAGCCATCAACAAGCTCTTCACGCCGGAGTTCCGCAATCGTCTCGACGCGGTGATCGGGTTCAACAATTTGTCCCCCGATGTGATGGGGCATGTGGTCGACAAGTTCGTCATGCAGCTCGAAGCCCAGCTCGAAGATCGCAACGTCACTATCAATCTGGATGACGATGCGCGTGCCTGGCTGGCGAAGAAGGGCTACGATCCGCAGTTCGGTGCCCGACCGCTCGCGCGTGTCATTCAGGAAAGCCTGAAACAGCCGCTGGCCGAGGAATTGCTCTTCGGCAAGCTGACCAAGGGTGGTGCTGTGGAGGTTGGCGAAGACGACGGCAAGCTGACCTTCAGCTACAAGGAAGACAAGCCGTCCGGAGATGGCGGGTCTGGCAAAAAGCAGAAGAAGCCGAGCCCGGATGATTCCGGTGACGGCGACAAGGAACCAGCGCTGGTCGAAAAGTAGGCGCCCGATTGCTGCTGCGGGCGGGTTTGTATCCCGCCCCCTAACTTGAGAGACTAGTCTTCCTGGCGATAGGGCAGGTGCTCGGCGTAGGATTCCATTTCCCAGTCCACTTCCCGTTCTTCTTCCTGGCAGAAGCGTGCGACAGCGTCGCGGAAGCTTTCGTTGGGAATGTAGTGTCCTGAATAGGTCGTGACCGGCTCGTAGCCGCGCTGGATCTTGTGGGGCCCTTGTGTTCCGGCCTCGACGGTCGAGAGCTTGTTGTCGATGGCGTATTCGATGGCCTGATAGTAGCAGGCCTCGAAATGCAGGAAGCGGAAGTCCCCCAGACAGCCCCAGTTGCGTCCGTAAAGCGCGTCCGAGCCCTTGAGGTTCAGGGCACCGGCAACGGGCAGGCCATCCATGTCTGCCATGACCAACACGATCTTGTGGCCCAAACGCGCCTGTGCGGCCTCAAAGAATTCGCGCGTCAGATAGGGATAGCCCCATTTGCGATCATAGGTATCGACGTAGAATTGATAGAAGGCGTCCCAGTGTTCGGGTTTGATCTCGTCGCCGGTGAGCGGACGGACGCGGATGCCCTGATCCGAGACCTGACGCCGTTCCTTGCGGATCATCTTGCGCTTGCGGCTGGTCAGTGCACCCAGGAAATCATCGAAGGTCTCATAGCCGCGATTGTGCCAGTGGAACTGGCGACCAACGCGCGGAATCCAGTCCGCAATTCCCATGATCTGGTGTTCGCGTTCCGTGCAGAAGGTGACGTGGACTGAAGACACTTCGAGCTTTTGGCATACGGTTTCCAGTGCGCGCAGCAATGTCAGGCGCGCGTCGTCGGAATCTGGTCCCGTTCCGGCCAATAGCCGCGGACCGGTGACGGGCGAGAAAGGCGCTGCCACCTGCATTTTGGGGTAGTAGCGGCCGCCCGCACGCTCCCAGGCATGGGCCCAGCCGTGATCGAACACATACTCGCCCTGTGAATGGCTCTTCAGATACATGGGGGCGGCGGCCACGATGTCACCGTTGGTTTCCTCGACAACGATGTGTTGGGGCAGCCAGCCAGCCTCATTCTTTGCGCAACCGGTTTCCTCCAGCGCATGGAGGAACTGATGGCTCACGAAGGGGTTGTCATCACCCGCGAGTTTCTCCCATGTGTCGGCCGGGATATCTGCGATATTTTCAACGATACGGGCGGAAAGTGCTGTGTCACCGTCTGGCATGGTGTCAGTTTAGCTGGTCGGTGAGGCGGGACCAAGCGATGCCTCGTCGTGGTCCGGGAACTCGAACTCCAGAGTCGAGTGCCCGATTTGGAATTCGGCCTCGAGTTTATCCTTGATGGCCTTTTTGATGGCTTCCATCTGGCCCATGTCATGGCGCGAGATCACGATATGGGCTTCGAGTGAGCGGCGATGTTCGTCGATGTTCCAGATATGGACATGGTGGACATCGCGCACGCTGTCGGTGGATTGCAGGTGTTCTGTCACTTCGGCCACATCGATTTCCTGGGGAACGGCCTGCATCAGGATATTGACCGCCTTGGGAATTTCGATGGCTGCCTGAAGCAGGATGTATCCGGCAATTGCCAGCGTGACGATGGCGTCGATAAACAGCCAGCCATAGAGAATGATCAGGGTGCCGGCGATGATGACGCCGACCGAGGCCAGCGCATCAGAGAAGTTGTGAATGAACGCCGCGCGGATATTCATCGACGTGCGCGACATGGCATAGGTCAGCGCCATGGTGGCGACATCAACCACCAGCGCGATCCCGGCAATAATGACAACGATCCAGCCTTCCACAGGCTGCGGGTCAAGCAGACGGTCGATGGCCTCGATCACCAGAAAAATGCCGATGAAAATCAGCCAGGTCAGATTGAAGAACGCGCCGATCATTTCGGCCCGTCCATGCCCATAGGTATGGTTGGCGTCGGCAGGCTGCCGGGCGATCTTGCGGGCGAGCAGAGCAATCGCCAGCGCGGCGGCATCGGACAAATTGTGGATGGCATCCGCGATCAGCGCGAGACTGCCAGAAAATACCCCGCCGATGATCTGGGCGACGGTCAGGAGCACATTGACGGCTATGGCAAAGACAAGCTTGCGATCACCGCCCGGTGTATCGGGCGGGACCGGGCCGTGAGAGTGGTGATGCAGTCCTGCCAAGTCCGTCTCGAACGATCAGGCGACTTCGAACACAGCTTCCACTTCGACAGCAACGCCGCTGGGAAGGGAGGCCATGCCGACGGCGGCACGGGCATGTTGCCCGGCATCGCCGAAGACCTCACCAAAGAGGTCTGAAGCCCCATTCACAACCTTTGGCGGGTCCTTGAAATCGGGCGTGCAGGCCACGAAGCCCGTAAGTTTCACAACCTGTGTGATGCGATCCAGGTCTCCACCGAGGGCGATCTTGGCCTGCGCAAGAATAGAGAGCGCGCAAACGCGTGCCGCTGCAGCGCCTTCTTCGATGCTGATGTCCTTGCCAAGGTGACCGATCCAGGCCGGTTTCCCATCAACCATGGGGACCTGTCCGGAGATGAACAACAGGTTTCCCGTCTGGACAAAGGGCACGTAGTTGCCGCCCGGTGTGCTGGCGGGGGGCAGTTCGATGCCAAGTTCGTTGAGGCGTGCGTCGATGGTACCGGCCATGTGGGAGGTCTCCTGTCAGACATGGTTGTGTTGGGATAAGACTAGCGGCTTGCTCGCTCCCGGGTAAGGGATTTGCGTGCGTGCCATCAAAAAAACCGGGGTGCGCCTACCTTTGCACACCCCGGAGGTCAGGGAGGAGAGTGTGACCCGGTGCCAATCGGACTGGCACAAGGTCGATTATTCAGGCGATTGGGGTCCGGCCCCACCCGAATTCCTCAGCTACACCCGCTGGTTCCACCACAGGTGTCGCATTTCATGCATGTTCCATTCCGCAGAAGTGTGAAGTTTCCACACTCGCCA
>Ga0115567_10000151_pt1 | contig 66830 bp, 65 predicted proteins | sample COGITO_mtgs_1204_2_FD_88679 | JGI IMG/M metagenome (GOLD analysis project Ga0115567, IMG submission 88679) | Pelagic marine microbial communities from North Sea - COGITO_mtgs_120412 | ecosystem: Environmental > Aquatic > Marine > Epipelagic | place: Germany:Helgoland, sampling site Kabeltonne...
AACTATATGGATCACTCGAACAATATAGTTTGATATATTTTGACGCAGAAGACACAACAATAATTACTCAAGCATCAGACCAACCACTTGAAAGCAAAACAATTACGTACGGTCGCGCTGAATTAAAAAGACAATGTATACAAGAAAAAATAGCACCTAATTTTTCTCAGACTCAAGATGTATTGAGAGCATATTTTGCGGGCTCATTAGAAGACAGTCTTAGTGAAAAAGTTTCTTATGTTCTTAGTGTTGAGGGACAAGTACTGGCAAGTGCGATACAAGAAGTTATAAAAATAAAAACTCCATTATTTGTAATTTCTGAAAAAAATGGAGCGTTGTTTATTACAAGAAATACGGTTGAATATATTGATGACCTTTCTGGTGTGACAGAGATTACCGCTCAGGATTTTATATCATATGTACAGTCTGCTGGATCTTTTGTTTCTCCTAGTATCGAACTCTTGGCGTTATTTGTGTATATAACACACGGTAAAACTCATGTAACGTCATAATTTTCCCACCATTGTGAATATGAGAACGAAGAGTCTATGATATTATTGTGGTATTAGATTACCCGCGAAAATAAGAGTGAGTACACATTAATTAAGAACCTAATTATTATAAATATGACAGAACCAGTATTTGGAAGCGAAAAGAAGGGAAGCATAAGGGATATACCATTACCTGGTACATCAGGAAGTGAAGAACCCAAAGCACTTAACTTGCAAAAAAAAGAAAAACCGACAGTTAAAAATGATCTTAAAGGATGGGAAAAGATGGGAAGGAAAAATAAAAAAAGAGGTCCAAAAATTGCAGCAGCATTAATTATTTTTCTAGTCCTATTCTTTATAATCTCTGGTTTCGTTCATAAGGCAGAAATAGATGTTACTCCAAGACAAGAAAGTGCAGCAATAGCACAAACATTTAAGGCAAGTAATACAGGAGAGGAAGGGACACTTGCTTTTTCACGTGTTTCTCCATTAAATACAACAGAAACATTTTTTATTAAAGGAAGTATAGAAGAGAATGTTCAAACAAAAGCATCAGGAAAAATCACTGTTAAAAACACTACAGATTCATCACAAAGATTTATCCCAAACACTCGATTTGAAACACCAGCTGGATTGGTATATAGAACTCCTCGATCAGTTGTTATTCCAGCACAAGGAGAGACTGAAATTACTGTAATCGCGGATATTCCAGGATCAGAATATAATGCTGAATCAGGAATGACATTCAAATTACCAGGACTTGAAGGAACACCTGGATATAATACATTTAGTGCTTTCCAGTCTGGTCCGATGACAGGAGGTTTTTCAGGAGTTATCACTACAGCAACAGAAGATGAAATTGAAGCAGGAACAAATACTGTTACAGCTCAATTAGAGCAAAAATTACAAAATGAGTTATTAAAAAAAATACCATCAGGATTTATTGTGACAACAGACATGATGTCTATTTCAAAAATTACTGTGAATACCAAACCTAATCAAGATAAGGGCGGGATTGACTTGGTTGCAGAAGGAGCGATAGAGGCAGTGATGTTTAAAAAGGAATCTTTTGATAACTTTGTTGCATCTTCTGTCTTAAAAGATTATACTCCTGGCCAATCAGTAACAATCACAAATTCACCAGATATTACTATGCGTATTATCACTGATGACTTTGATGTTGCAGAAGATAACGAGTTTGAATTTTCATTAAGAAGTCCAAAGGAAGGAGCTCAATTTGTGTGGAACATACAAATTGAAGCAGTGAAAGAAGCTGTTGCAGGACAAGACGAGTCATTTGTCACACAAGGTTTGGTGACAGAAATCGCAGGAAGCGGAGTTGCAACAGTGTCTATTTCACCATTCTGGAAATCAAAAATTCCAAAAAATATCAATAAAATTGAAGTAACCATTAATAATAGTAACTAGTTCATATGAATACCGGAGTAATTAAGAAAATTGTGGGTGTGGTATTAGACGTACACTTTCAAGAGAACCTACCTGAAGTAAAACAATCACTATACGCAACCAAACAAGACGGAACAAAGGTTTTTATGGAAGTTGCAGCACATATCGGACTTGATCGAGTACGATGTATTGCTATGCAAGATACAGCAGGATTACGCGGGGGAGACATAGTTACTGACACAGGAGCACCCATTTCAGTACCCGTTGGTCCAGAATCACTAGGACGACTATTTAATGTACTAGGGGATACAGTTGATGGAAAAGGAGATGTTGCTGAAGGAACACCAAAATGGTCTATTCACCGTGAAGCACCATCTTTTGAAGAGCAAACAACAAAAGCAGAGTTATTCGAGACAGGAATTAAATCAATTGATTTGTTGGTGCCTTTTTTGAAAGGAGGTAAGGTTGGTTTGTTTGGTGGAGCTGGAGTAGGGAAAACAGTTTTAATCCAAGAACTTATTCATAACACCGCAAAAGAACACGGAGGATATTCTGTATTTGCCGGAGTGGGAGAACGTGTTCGTGAAGGTAATGACCTGTATGGTGAAATGGCAGAATCAGGAGTTTTAGACAAAACAGCACTGGTATTTGGACAAATGAATGAAGTTCCAGGAGCTCGAGCACGAGTTGCTTTGACAGGATTAACCATGGCTGAATACTTCCGAGACGAAGAAGGGAAAGATATTTTATTCTTTATGGATAACGTATTTCGATTTATTCAGGCCGGATCAGAGGTTTCAGCATTGTTGGGACGAGTACCATCAGCTGTGGGATACCAGCCAACACTAGCGGAAGAGATGGGTTCTTTGCAAGAGCGAATTACTTCAACTAAAAAAGGTTCTATTACATCTATTCAAGCTGTATATGTACCAGCCGATGACTTTACTGACCCAGCGCCAGCAACTACATTTTCACATCTAGACTCAACAGTAGTTCTGTCACGTGCGCTGACACAAATCGGTATTTATCCAGCGATTGATCCATTAGAATCTTCTTCAACTGCACTTACTCCAGACTTAGTAGGAGAAGAACATTACCGAGTGGCAACAGAAGTGAAACGAGTATTACAACGATATAAAGATTTACAAGACATTATCGCTATTTTAGGAATCGAAGAATTGTCTGAAGAAGATAAACAAACAGTATTCCGAGCTCGTAAATTACAAAAGTTTATGGCACAACCATTGCATGTAGCAGAAATCTTTAATGGTATCCCGGGTATGTATGTAAAGATTGAAGATACGGTTGCTTCGTTTGCAAAAATTGTTGACGGAGGATTAGATGACAAACCAGAAGACGAATTCTATAACGTAGGGTCACTTGTATAATTATGGAAGTACGAATACTAGAAATTAATGAATCTTTGTACACAGACAAAGCAAAGTCTGTCAGCGTGCCGGGTCTCACAGGAGACATGCAGTTGTTGCCAGGCCATGAATCTATTGTGACAGTATTAAAATCTGGCTCTATTGTGGTTGTAGATATGCAGGGAAAGAAACATACGTTTGAAATTGAACATGGATATCTTGAGGCGACACCTGAGCAGATAACTATTATTTTATAGATTATAAAAGAGCATAGAAAAAGAGCGGGTCGTACCACAGGAGTACTTCCATTTTTATGGTCGTTTCACTTCCTAAAAATTTGGTCGCGCCCTCGCTCTTTTTCTATACTGTCGCAACTATATTTGTTATCATAGTAGCCATGTTTGGTAAAATAAAAGAAAACTCTACACAAGAGAAAGCACAAAATGAAATAGCATCTTTAGAACATACTATTGAGGCACTCCTGTTCTATACAGCAAAAGAACTATCAATCAAAGAACTATCGGCACTTTCAGGAAGTACTGTTTCTGATGTAAAACAGTCACTGGTGACATTACAAAATACCTATGCAACAAGAGGTATTACTATTTTAGTTGATAAAAATAGGGCAGTCATGGTTACCTCAGCAAAAGTAGCAGATACCATAGAAAAACTATCACAAGATGAGCAAGAAAAGGATTTATCAAAAGCAGCACTTGAAACACTTTCTGTTGTTGCGTATCACGGACCAGTGACGCGAATGGAAATTGATTATATACGCGGAGTTAACTCTACATACTCACTCAGAAATCTTATGATCAGAGGACTAATTGATAAAGTAAAAGATGGTCAAACAGCCAGATATACGGCCAGTATAGATACATATAAATTTATGGGAGTTACTGCAAAAGAAGAATTACCTGATTATAGTATTGTTCGTCTTAAGGTTGAAGAATTATTGAATAGAAAAGAATCTGAGGAACAACAAGAACAAGACCAATCAGAACTAGAAACTAAATCCCATACAACAGAAACAGAAGACCTAGAACAAGCTTCATAATGAAAAAAAATTATTTTCCATATACATTAATACTTCTTGTTTGCACAGGTGTTGCACTGCTACTTTTTTTATATCTGGTTCAAAATAATATACAGAAAGAAAGGACAACGCAGATACAACAGGCCCAAGAGCTTACAAACAATGTTCAATTTAATAAATACCATTGTTCATTTCCACAAGGGAATTCAATTGATCCAGTAATGCAGGTGGTTACAAACAATGTACATTCAGTTGATAAAGCGTATGTTCCACCGACACTTGTTCTTCTTGGTAAAGACATTAGTAATCCATCAGCAGAAGATGTGTGGGTTAGGGGAGAATTAATAACGCCTATAAGTGATCTTATAAAAGCAGCACGTTCGGAAGGTATTTTTTTAAGAGTGAATTCGGGGTATCGCAGCTTTGATCGTCAGACTCAAGTATTTAATAACTCAGCAAACCTTGTGCAAGAAGGAGAATACGAATCCGCTGCAAGACCGGGATATTCAGAACATCAATTGGGGACAGCAATAGATATTTCAGCTTCACTCTCGGACAACTCAGCTTCTTTACAGCGTGGATACGTATGGTTAAAAAACAACGCATACAAATATGGATTTACTTTGTCATACCCATCTGGGAAAGAAACCATTACGAATTTTAGATATGAACCATGGCATCATAGATATATTGGAGTTTCACTGGCAACTAAATTACATAACCAAGGAGAATTATTTAATGAAACGCAGGACGTGTTCTATTTGAATCCGTTTCAGGAACGAAACCAAGCAAGACACTATCTGCTGTCAAAATATTCAGAGGCATTATTGTTGTCTAAGAATATGACAAAAATTTTGATAGATAAACCACAGGGAATTGCTTTGTTAAGCACAAAAGATCTCAAAGATATTGTTAAAGAATCACAGCAGACTACTAACACTAGCTTCAATTTTAAAACAGGTGAATCAAACCAGACACTCACCTTCAGTATAGAAAAAAATATTTTTTGGGTATTGGATAAAGAGTATAAAAGAATACAATTACGGGCAGAATACAAGCCACAAGAATATCTGTTAATTGATGTTGTGGACATAGAACGCTTTGGTGCACAACTGGTATTGTTCCACGCGGGGAAGATCCAACAGTCAGACTTGTTTGCCAGTTATGTTCTTTCTAACTGCAGATAAGATTTTATTTGTTATAATCTCAAAAATCATACTCAGCAGTGAGTTATTTGAAAATTAAGATTTTGTCCAACCATAGCTCAGTTGGTAGAGCGCAGAGCTTATACCTCTGTGGTCCCAGGTTCAAGTCCTGGTGGTTGGACAAAGTTTTCATTTTTAATAATAAAATGATTATGTGCACAGGATATACACATATCCACTCACTGCTAAAATTCAGTGGAGAATCATTGTGTATACTAATAGTATCTTCATTCAATTATATGAATTAAGGAAGAGGAAGCTACTTGTAGCCAATCTGAGATAATACATATGAGTGAAGATGCTGAAAGAATTCATCGCAAGATGGATTTTTTCATGTCTATTTTATTCTAAGTACATGTTTTCCTTTACATATGTGAATCGTTTGCTGAGAGTGGGGTAGTTAGAGATAGTTTGTGATTCTATGATTTCTTTTGCTTCGTTTCGAGCAGCTTCAACCAATTTAATATTTTTAATAGCTTCCATAGCTAGATCAGAAACACCAGATTGTTTGTTTCCCATCATTTCTCCGGTACCGCGAAATTGCAAATCATATTCAGCTAGTTCAAATCCATTTTTAGCAGTAGTGAGCGCATCCAAACGCTCTTTGGTAGTATCGGATTTTACATTTGCAAATAGATAACAATACGGTTGATGAGTTGACCTAATAACACGACCACGCAATTGATGTAGTTGTGATAGTCCATACCGTTCCGCACCTTCAATAATAATATTGGTAGCATTGGGGACGTTTACTCCAACTTCTACCACTGTAGTTGAAACCAAAATATCAATTTCATGGTTTGTGAATTGCCTCATAACTTCATCTTTTTCATCTTTTTTTAATTTCGAATGGAGCACTCCAATTTTATAATCTTGAAATACTTCTTTTTTTAGACGCTTTGCTTCCGCAACAGCAGATTTCACGAGTAGTGATTTTTGTTTGGATGTATCAGCTTCAAAAATACGCGGACAAATAACATATAACTGACGACCAGATTCCAATTCACTATGAATTTTTTCATACGCAGCAGCTCGAGCATCAATAGAAGGATCCACCAATGTGGTTTGTACTTTTTTTCTACCTGGAGGCATTTCATCAAGCACTGTTAAATCGAGATCTCCATAAATAGTGAGCGCCAGTGTACGAGGAATAGGAGTAGCTGTCATGGACAGCAAGTGGGGTAGAATTTCTGTATTATCAATCAACCCTTTTTTCTGAATTTTTTTTATAACAAGGTCCGCCCGTGCTGCTTTTTTTTCTTGAGGTTTAGCACGCAGTGCCGCCCGTTGTTTTTTACCAAAACGATGTTGTTCATCGATTACCACCAGACCCAAATTTTCAAAAAATACTCCTTTAGATATTAGTGCATGTGTTCCCACTAGAACCTGAATTTCTCCATTAGCTACCATTTTTTTAAGAGCTGGTTTGGATACTTTCACCGGACCAGTAGATGTCTTTGAAGGGAACTTGTAACAGTCTTTACCTGTCAGTAAACCAACACTGATTTGTAAACCACCCAACAATTCCACAAAATCTGCATATATTTGTTTGGCTAAAATTTCTGTAGGTGCCATGTATCCCACCTGAAGTGACCCAAACGATTGACCTGTTGGTTTGGTTCGCACCGTTGCGTATGCTGCCAGCGCAGCAACCACGGTTTTACCAGATCCTACGTCACCTTCAAGTAATCGAGACATGGGGGTTTCAGATCCAATATCACTTAAAATATGTCCCACAGCTTGTTCTTGTCCGTTGGTTAGTGTAAAACCTAGCGCGTCTTTAAATTTTGAGATAATTTCAGGCTTTGGATCAATTATAAAAGCTCCGGACTCTTTGTATGCTTGTCTTTGATCTTGTTTCACTAGCTGTATAAAAAACACTTCTTCAAAAGCAAAACGTTTACGCGCAGCATCTGAATCAGAGATTTTTTTGGGAGCATGTATATACACAAGAGCGGTTTTGATACTGGGTAATGAATATTTTTCTAACATTTCAGAGGGAAGGGGGTCAACTAATGTATCTAATATCCCATCAGCAATTAATTTTTTAACTTTGTGGTACAGCCACTTTGACGTAATTCCTTTTGTTTCTTTATAGACAGGATATAACAATAACTCGTCTGCTTTACCCTTAAATAAATCACCAGATTTCTCAACAGGAATTTCATCAATCAAATCATACTCAGGGTTAGTTAAATACACAGAACCCGATCTCTCACCAACAGATCCCATAAACTTAGCAAGACTGCCAACAGGCAACATTTTTGATATGTAAGGTTGCGAATACCACACTGCTTTAATGGTATCTCCAGATGTATCTTCTAGGGTGGCTTCTGTCATAGTCATTTTAGATTGCCACGCTTTTTTAGCTACAATTTTTTTCACTTCTGCGTAAATGATTGGTTGGTCACCTTTTTGTACGTCTTTGATGTGAGACAGTTTCGAGAAATCTCCATACCGAACAGGAAAGTAATACAACAAATCATGCGCAGAATATAAACCAAGCCTGATAAGTGACTTTTTTTGATTATCAGTCAGTCTAAATAATTTTGACAAGGGAGTTTCTAAGTTCATGTGTCTATTATATATCAGAGACAAAACAGTATGACGCCAAGTTATTCAATAGTAAGAATAATTAAGGATTAGGGATTTACATTTTTCTCATATTTTTCCACCTAATATGGTTTAAAATCAGTATATGTGCTGTGCTACAATAGCAATTATGTTAAAGAAACTACTCGGCGATGACAATGCACATCTTGTCAGGAGAGCGCAAAAAATGGTAAAAAAAATTAATGAATTAGAGCCTTCGATGCAAGCTCTTTCTGATAATGACTTGCATACAAAAACGGCTGAATTTAAAAAACGTCTCGCTGGCGGAGAAACTCTTGATGATATTTTACAAGAAGTGTTTGCAGTGGTGCGTGAGGTGATCGTTCGAGAAACAGGATTACGTCCATACGATGTTCAATTAATAGGGGGTATTTTGATGCATCAAGGAACTATTACTGAAATGAAAACAGGTGAAGGAAAAACATTGGTTGCAATAATGCCAACATATCTGCATGCTCTTTCTGGAAAGGGAGCACATGTAGTAACAGTAAACGATTATTTATCACGTCGTGATGCAGTGTGGGTGGGACAGATTCATGCCCAATTGGGAATGTCTGTTGGGGTGGTGAACTCGCAACAATCATTTCTATATGATTCAAGCGCCCTAGCAGAACACGATGAAGAACGTGATGAAAAGTGGGAGTACAAAATAGTGTATGACTTTTTAAAACCATGTACTAGACAAGAAGCATATCAAGCTGATATTACTTACGGAACCAATAATGAGTTTGGTTTTGATTACTTACGTGACAACTTAGAGTTTGATCAAAAAAACCTGAGACAACGAGGGTACAACTTTGCTATTGTCGATGAGGTCGACTCTGTATTGATTGATGAGGCACGTACTCCTCTCATCATCTCAACATCAGCACAAGAGAGCGGTCAGCTGTACGCGCAATTTGCAACTATTGCAAAACAAATGAAACCAGAAGTACACTACACTAAAGATGAAAAATACAAAGCCATAAACCTCACAGATGCCGGGATTGAAGAAGCTGAGCGTATTTTAGGTATTGACAATTTATATACAGAAAAAGGTCTTACATATGTACATCATCTGGAAACAGCAGTCCGTGCTGAAGCATTATTTCACAAAGAGAAAGAGTATGTAGTCCAAAGTGATGAGATCATTATTGTTGATGAATCAACAGGTCGATTACAACCGGGTCGTCGTTGGAGTGACGGGATGCACCAGGCTATTGAGGCAAAAGAAGGAATTACTGTTCAAAAAGAATCAAAAACTGTTGCTTCTGTGACATTCCAAAATTACTTTCGTCAATACGATATTCTGACAGGGATGACAGGTACAGCGGAAACTTCAAAAGAAGAGTTTTTCAAAGTATACGGTTTAGATGTTGCGGTAGTACCAACCAATGAGCCAATTACTAGGATTGATAACATTGATCTTATCTTTCAGTCAGAAAATGGTAAGTTCACAGCAATCGCACGCAAAGTAAAAGAATTACAAAAGAAAGGACAACCTGTTCTGATCGGTACTGTGTCTATTGAATCATCAGAAAAGTTATCTGAATTTTTAAAGAAAGAAGGGATTACTCATGAAATATTGAATGCAAAAAACCACGAGCGAGAAGGTGAAATTGTTGCTGATGCAGGACGAAAAGGCATGGTGACCGTGGCTACAAACATGGCTGGTCGTGGAGTTGATATTAAATTGGGAGGGGCTGAAGCCACAAAAGAAGAATATGAAGAAGTCCTGTCACTAGGTGGATTGTACGTGTTGGGAACAGAACGACATGATGCACGTCGTATTGATAATCAGTTACGGGGACGTTCTGGGCGACAAGGTGATGCAGGAGAAACACAATTCTATGTTTCTATGCAAGATTCACTTATGCGTGTGTTTGCTTCGGATACAGTAAAAAACATGATGGGTAAGATGGGTCTCAAAGAAGACGAACCTATTACTGCAAAAATTATTTCAAAATCACTTGAGTCTGCGCAAACAAGAATTGAGGGATTTAACTTTGATTCACGTAAACACGTGTTGCAATATGATGATGTTTTGAATACACAAAGAACTGCTGTTTATGGAAAACGTCGATTGATGTTAGTAGGGGAACCCGATCAGATTCAAGGAGTATTTGATGGATTCGCTGAACGTGATGAAAAATTTGATGCAGCATATAAAGCAAAACGTGAGATTTTAGGAGACGAACGATTCTTTAAAGTCGCACGAGATATTTATCTACAGACTATAAATACGTTTTGGATGGATCACCTTGAAACAATGGAATACATTAGAACATCTGTGAAGTTACGTTCATATGGACAACGTGATCCATTGGTGGAATACAAAAAAGAAGGTTCTGTTTTTTACAAACGATTACTTGAAGAAATAGATAATACAGTTATGGATACTATCGAAAAAATTAATCCAGATGCTGTATTTGAATTTGAGAAAAAAGCGGTAGAAGCACAAAAAGAAGCTGAACAAATCATTGATGGTTCAGGAAAAAAAGACACAAGTGCTACACCTCAACCAAAAGTAAAGACTGAGTCTGAAAATATTGGTCGAAATGATCCGTGTCACTGTGGTTCAGGAAAGAAATACAAAAAATGTCACGGAGCATAGTGTGTATTGCGCATGTGCCAAAATTGCATCTATAAGATACAATAAAACTATTACTTGTTATAACGTATATTAAATATGAATATTGGTGGATATATTACTTTTGTTTTGATCGGATTTGTAATTGCTCAGATAGTTAGAGCAATTTGGTACTCACGATTTGTTTTTGGAAAGCTCTGGATGAAAGCAAACAATAAAGATCAGATGTTGATTAAAATGGAAAGGGAAAAGGGGATGAAAAAGATTTTAGCGGTTAGTGTTGTCGGATCACTGGTAGCAACAATTGCTGTTTTATTGTATGCACAGACAGTTTCTTATTTGTTTTGGTATGAAGCAATTCTGCATGGAGTATGTATTACAGTAATCTTTGCTGGAGCTTCTGCATTGTCAAATTATGCATATGAAAACAGAAGTCTTGTTTCGTGGGCAATTTTTTACGGATATCTTTCTGTCGTGGTATCACTACAAATGATGTTGTTTGTGTTCTTTTTGTAGTAGATATCTATGAAATCATTAGATATAAGAACGAGAAAGAACTTCCCCTGGGTTCTTATTATGGCGCTATTATTTGCAGTGCTGTTAATAGCTCTTTTTCAAGATCCACTTGCGTATTTACAAGAATTATTTAGTGGTAGTAATTTATTAATTTCATCAATTACGTATACTTTTGTCCTAGCTATCTCGGTTGTATTTTCTCCTTTCACTATTGCTCCAGCTGTGCCATTTGTCGCAAAGATACTTGGTCCTGAAATTACATTTCTACTGACATTGATTGGTTGGTTAGTTGGTGCATCCATCGCTTTTTTTATCGCAAGATTTGGCAAAGAATTATTAATTTCAAAGTTTTATCCTTTGGGAAAAGTTATCCAAAACCAGTATCGATTACATCAAAAACCTGGTTTTGTTACTTTATTACAAACAAGACTGTTTGCATCAGTTGATAATTTTTCTTATTTTCTAGGGTTAGAAACAAGAACTTCATATGTACGTTTTTTCTGGATAACACTGACAGGTAGTGTTCCTGCTGCATTTATTTTTTCATTTTCTGCTGAGGCAATAGCTGACGGAGATGTAATTACATTATTTGCATTGTTCTTTGCTGTTTCACTTATTGGATTGGCATATCTTTCACATAGAGGACTGGGTATTTTAGAAGCACCAGCTCGTGTCCACACAAAAAAAGAATCTTTTATAGCCGGTGAAATATTGGCCGTGGCGAGTTTGCTATTATTTTTTGAACAAAGAAATAAGAAATTTAAAATATATCGTGATGAAGATCTTTCTAAAATAATTGAAAAAAAAGAGAGCAAGAATAAGAGAAATAAAGAAATATATATATGTGATTCACACAGGACACCTGTAGAAAGTAAAAATATTTTTGGAGCAGTGGATGCGGGAGTAAGAGGTAATAATATTCCATATGGTGTATTTGGTTTGGTGTGGAAAAAATATGGAACCGCCGTCTGTGAATCGGAAATTGTGGCAAAAATTATAGAACAAGAATTGGTATGGGGAATAGACGCAGAAGATAACGATATTACACATGGAGATGCTGGCGGTATATATATTGAACAGTGGTCTCTTTCTGAAATCCTCGAGCATAATTTTGTAGATAAGGAATTAACTCAGTTGTCAAAAGAGGAAAATTATCAGTCATTCATGAAAGCAGTATATTTTGCTAGGGATTTCCTTAAACGTGCAATAACCAAAGAGCAATCCATCCACAGACAAAAACAAGAGAGTATAAAAAGCGAAGTGTAGTTTGTTCGCATTATCTATCAAACACCTGTTATAATGCCTGCATGGCATTCGTAGATGAATTAACTATTTGGGCAAAAGCAGGAGACGGTGGAAACGGTATTGTTTCTTGGTTGCGCCTTAAATTTGTGGCAAAAGGAGGTCCAGCAGGGGGAGATGGTGGTCATGGAGCAGACGTATATTTTAAAGCTGTGAGAGACTTATCAAAACTGAGCGACTATTCTGGTAACCCGCAATTTACCGCAGAAAATGGAGGACACGGAATGAGAACCTCAAAACATGGTGCAGACGGGGAAGATTTATATGTAGATATACCATTAGGATCAGTTATCACAAACATTGATACTGGAGAGAGATTTCAGATGCTAACAGAAGGTGAAGAAGTATTAGTGTTACGTGGTGGAAAAGGAGGATATGGAAACGAACACTTTAAATCTTCACGTAACGTTGCACCAGAAGAACAGACAGATGGTGATCCAGGTGCATCAGCTCATTTTAAGATTGAACTTGAGATGTTGGTGGATATTGGTTTTATTGGGCTACCATCAGCAGGAAAGTCGTCACTAACAAATACTCTGACTAATTCAAACGCACGAGTTGCAGAATACCACTTTACAACCCTTGAGCCTCATTTAGGAGCACTACAAGGATACATCTTGGCTGATATCCCAGGTCTTATTAAAGGTGCGGCAGAAGGTAAGGGACTTGGTCACAAATTTTTAAAACATATCAAAAGAACTAATGCGCTGGCTCATCTCGTGTCTCTTGAAAGTGAAACACCAATCGAAGACTACGAGACAATTAGAGCAGAACTGGGAGCATACTCAGACGAACTACTGGAAAAAGACGAGATTATAATTCTGTCAAAAACAGACACAGTCGAAGCAGGTGAAGTAGAGAGGGTAAAAGCTATTTTTGAAGAAAAATATAACAAGCCAGTTTTAGTATCATCAATCATTAACGACGAACAAATTAAAGAAGTATCTGATTTTTTAGTGAAGTATATGAGAAAAAAAGAAGAGGATAAGAAAGAAAAAGAAGTATCTCAAGAACAAGAATAGTCAGAATAAAATGAGAATAAAAAGAGCCGGCGCATTGCGCCGGCTTTAAGTTGGAAAATTTTTATCAAGAATAACAAGGTGAGAAGCCTGCCGCTCTTCTTTTTGTTCTTGAACGTTTCTCGTCTCTTTTTCTTCCTGTGGGATTTGATCTCCTTGAACAAGGTATTTTTTGTCCAGCACCTGGTTTGTTTGTGGCTGGGGACGTAGTCAACACCGAAGGGTCTACTCCTTCACGTATGAAAGTAACCTTTTTATCCCAGGGGTTGATGTCTTTTCCTCGTTTAGGATAACCATTCTTTTTTAGATTTTTAGGCATTATGCCTCCCAATGTTTGTTGTCGGATACTAATGCACCCACGTTTACTATACATAATATATACAACCCAAGCAAACTGACTCAGTAATTTGCTACAATCATTCCATGAAACCAAGTCTTGAAAAAGAACTCCAAGAACTACCTCAGGCACACGGTGTCTATTATTTCTATAACAACAAAGATGAAATTTTATACATAGGAAAAGCAACTTCTTTGAAACATCGGGTGCGTTCGTACTTCCAAGGAGATATGTTAAACAAACGTGGTCCTATTATTGCCGGCATGATAGATGAAATTGATCACATACAATATCAAGAGACCGACTCGGTATTAGAAGCGATTGTTCTTGAATCATATGAAATCAAGAAACATCAACCTCCACATAACACCCGCGAGAAATCGAATAGATCGTTTGCGTATTTGGTAATAACAAATGAAGAGTACCCGCGTCTTTTGGTAAAGCGAGAACGTGAAATTTTAGAGAAAACTATTTCTGAAAAAATTTTATATTCATTTGGACCATTTTCATCAAAGAGAACGTTGTATATAGCGCTGAAAATTATTCGCAAAATATTTCCGTATCGTGCCGTTCGTGGGTCATACGATGAAAAATCAAATGTGTATGAACAAATCGGGTTGGTTCCAGGAGCGTCTCAAACCAAAGAAGAATACAGACAGACTATTGAACAAATACGATACTTTTTTATGGGAAAGAAAAAACGAGTTATCACGATGTTGAAAAATCAAATGAAACAATATGCAGATGACTTAGAGTTTGAAAAAGCAGAAGTTATAAAAAGACGTTTATTTGCATTAAGACATATACACGATGTTGCCCTGATGGATGATGACTTTAAAATAAACAGCGGAGATAGTTTTCGCATTGAAGCGTATGATATCGCTCATATGTTTGGTGAAAATATGGTGGGGGTAATGGTGGTAATTAAACAAGGAGAGCCAGACACAGACCAATACAGGCAGTTTAAGATCAAATCATTTACTGGGATAGACGATCTAAGAGCATTAGAAGAGGTGCTAACTAGACGTTTAAAACACACAGAGTGGCCTATGCCGGATTGTTTGGTGGTGGATGGAGGTGCTGTTCACAAACGTCGTATGGAAAAGGTATTACGTGAACACAAACTATCTATCCCAGTTATTGCAGCAAAGAAAAATAAACAACACAAAGTTGAGGCATTTATCGGAAAAAAGAAATTAATTGAAACATATAAAAAAGATTTTCTATTAGCAAATGCAGAGTCACACAGATTCGCAATTAAATTACACAGAAATAAAAGAAAAGTAATAAAATAAATACGAGATAATAAAAAGGCCCAGTGCAGAAGATGTGCACCGGGCCCAAGAGAGGGGAAGAACCCACATGTTTTTCGACGAAGGTCAGAAAAAGATTATAGATCCCTCACAGTATTAATGTTGTCGGTTATTAATACCCAACTTCACTAATAAGAGAATTATAAACACTTATTTAAAAAAGTCAAAGTTTATTTGATCATTTTGATTGCTACAATATGCTTATGAATAAAAAACGAGTAGGGCTATTTTACGGAGGAGTAGACAATGAACGCGAGGTTTCAAAAAAATCTGCTGATACGGTACGTAGAAATTTAGACAAAGAAAAATATGAAATCGTTAATATTGAAATAATGCCCGGTGAAATATTTGTTATTAAAAACAAAGAGGTTTCCTTTGATCAGGTCTGTGAAAAGATTGATATAGCATTGTTAGCTTTACATGGACTTTTTGGAGAAGACGGAACATTACAAAGGTTACTGGATGAGCACTTGGTTCCATATACAGGATCAGATGCTCTCGCATCAGCCGTCTCTTTTTCAAAATTACTTACCAAAGATGTATTCACGAAATTTAATATTAAGACCCCAACATATATAAAAGTAACAAGCGCTTCTTGTGCTACAAAACAAGGCTGCTTAGACCAAGCAGGAACAATATTTTCTACGTTTCCTCAGCCGTGTGTAGTAAAACCAACATGTGCGGGATCGTCACTTGGAGTATCAATTTGTAATTCAAAACAAGAGATTGCAGATGGTTTATACAAGGCTGCTCAGATAGGGGACAGAATAGTAGTCGAAGAGTATATACCCGGTTGTGAAGTAACAGTGGGGGTCATTGATGGAATACGTGATCAGAAGACATACGTACTACCAGCTGTTGAAATTATTCCACCTGTAGAAAAACCTTTTTTTGATTTTGAAACTAAATATAACGGAACGACACAAGAAATCTGTCCAGCTGTTTTAGATGAACAGGTAACCAAGCAGTTATCTGAGATAACAAAAAAAATTCATACATCACTATATCTGAAAGACTATTCTCGTACAGATTACATTATTCATCCAACACGTGGTATTTTTGCTCTGGAGGTAAATACGCTTCCTGGGATGTCAGCAGAATCTCTATTCCCCAAGGAATTGAAAGCTGTAGGAATCACGATGTCAGAATTTCTAGATCACATTATCACAAGAAACTTAAAGTAAATGGATAATAATAAAAAAATAAAAACAAAGGAGATTATAGTCAATGACCATATGCAAAAGGGATATGTGTATGAAATAACAAAACCAGTTGGTAAAGATTTTGATAGTGAATTTAAACCCCATCTAACTCCACAAGAAATGTTGGAACTAGGTGTATTTGGAGGAGTCTATTTTGAAGACAAACCACAAGAGTTTCCAGAAATATGGTTTAGCAAGGCACGCGTATCTCCTGATGGAAAACAACATAAAGACATAAATTATTTTGGTATAAACGCTAGTCAATCCTTATCAGTATGGCAAAACAAGGGTTGGATACACCCGGATGACCCGCGGGGTTGGTTTCAGTGGTACTGTCGATATTACTTAGGACGTAGACATCCAGATGATGCTAGACAGATTAAGAGATGGAAAGCGATGATTCGTCATGTCACACAAATTGTAAATAATTGCGAATCAGGTGACATACATTGCAGATCAAAACAAAGGCAAGCTGTATTACACTGGGCGTATGATAGTAGAAAATTTTAGAAAATAACAAAAAGAATATGCAAACACCAGATCAAATAAAAAAACTAGAAAAAGTTTCAGAAGAATTAAAACAACGAGCCAAACAATTACAACAAGCCACCGAAGTGAAGTTTCCTTTTTTGTTTGTAGGGCTTTCGACGTTTGGTCTCGTTTCTACTTTTTATGGTTTTGAAAAAGTGATTGATTCGGTTCCATTTTTCCAAGAGAACCCAGAGATGGTGTTGGTTGTGGGTGTCGTGACATTAATTACAACGGGCGGATTGTACAAGAAATTAAATTAACTTATTTTAAATTTCTACGTTTCCGACACTCGTCTGAACAATAAACAATTTGACTCCACTGACCCAAAGACTCCCATTTAGGTTTGTTATGAAAATCTTTTTTACATATAGGACATTTTTTTCTTTGGCTTGTTATATTCTTTTTTTCTATCATCATCACATTATACTACGACACGCAATTCAAACTTCACACTCTTGTGTACCTTACAGGAGGAAGTTCGAACTTTTATGGAATAAAAAAACATGTTGTTAGGTACAACATGCAAAACCTTGATTTATTTTATTGATCAACAGTAACAGGAAACAATAAACGGGAAGTATTTTGGGGAAAACTAAATTCAATACTCATACCATTTTTGAGGTTAATCGCCACAACCGCATCTATAGCAAGCCAGCGCCGCTTAATACCAAAAGAGTCTCTTTCAACTGGACTCAAACCAAAATCAAGCCGAAATCGATATTCTCCTAGTTTGAGTGAAATTTGTGGGCCAAGTTGGGTGACTATATTTTTTAGAATACTGTCCATTTGCATCTTCACCAAAGGATCAGATCGCTCACACTCCGTGAAGTCATAAATATATTTAGGCATAAAATGTCTCCCTGATAAGTACCTACTGATAAATATACCAGAAGAATTGACATTATCAAATATCTTTGTCTAAATAATTTGTGGACCTTATGGGAGGAAGTTCGGACTTTTATTAAATAAAAAAACTCTCACATGATATTGTGAGAGTAAGAGTTTAAGAAGGATTGCTTCAAGTAAGTAGTTCAGCACCATCGCCATAGAAACTAATTTTTTTGTCCCACCAAGTCCATTTGTTGTCAATCAATATACCGCGGTATGAACCGTTGGGATATTTTTCTGTGCCGAAAACGATTGCAAACCAAACGTGAATTTTTCTTTTTGGTCCAACATACTCTTCCCAAGAGGAAGTTGTTTCGGTTTCTGGATAAACAACAGTAATTTGATTAATTAGACCAAACAATTGAGTCTTTTCCGAACGGATGGGTTCAAGATGATTTTCTTTCCCCATGCAATTAACGTTAACTACTGAGTCTAGATTCATTGTACTTAGACGTGCTAATGTCGCCATAGAAGACTCTATACCAACAACCTCATGACAGTCTTTGCAAAATAAAGGTATCGCCATATATTTCTCCAAACAAATTCACTACTTAAAAAGGTAAGTGAATGAAAACCTTATAATTACTATTATAAAAAAGTATTGACATAAGTCAATACCAATCGTTTAATTTATTTGTGAACCTTATGGGAGGAAGTTCGAACTGATTTAGATACTAGTCAAATAGGTATTTAAATATTTCTTGGTGAGTCTTTTCGAAGTCATTTGATATGTCAAAGTATGCAATATCATACTTTCCACATTCTTTTTTTAGATATTTACTAAACTCAATCATTTCATCAATCATTTCGATCATTTGTTCGTCTGGAATATCTTTTGTCCAATCTTTTTCTCCTTGGTGATGTTTCCTCACTAGTGACAACTTTTCTTCTTTATTTATTTCAACGTACCCAACAAAACAAGCTCTTATTGATTTTCCTTCATTTATTAACTCATGTACTTGACTGGGCAATAAAGAATCACCTTCAATAACAAAATCATCCTCTTCTTCTGCAAAAAAATTTACAACAGGTTTCACTACTGGCCACATCTTTAATGGACGTTCCCTAAAAGTATTATCGTGATTAACCCCAAGCTCTGGAGCACCCTTTTTGAGTCCTAAAAATAGAGCATCTAGTGGAAAATAGGGAACACCTTTTTCCTTAACGGCCCTTCTTGTGAGTTGTGTTTTTCCAGAGCGTGATGCACCTCCTAATATATAAATCATAATCATATTTTAACAAAGAAAAACACCTCACGGTGATTTCTAAAAAGTTCGAACTTCGTACCGTTGTGGACCTGACAGGACTCGAACCTGCCACCTCTCCCGTGCAAGGGGAGCGCTCTACCAGATGAGCTACAGGCCCATTCTTTTGAATGGGATAGCCGATATTATATATATCTCGCCCTAAAAAGCAACACTATAATTTAAATAATAATAATTGAGATTCACCGTTTACGCACTCGTCGTCATCGATGCCCTGTTCAATCATTCGCTGTTCATCAACTTCAGGGATGTTGTTTTCTTCATCGTAATCTCTTTGTGCACCTGCATAAATTCCGGGAGACAAAATACAGCCATACCTTTCTTCTCCATCAGGCCAATAATTATAATCAAATCTGCCACCCCACGCAGTTTTTTGTGGCCATAATATATATGGTCCATTCCAACGTTCTGCAAGAAGTGTTTCCCAGTCATCAGGACAATGACCACAATCTATTCCAGCTGTTCCTTCATATGCACCGCTTTCAACATCGGGATTCCATGGATCTTGTCTTTCAAAACCAGGATCCCAACCACGACTCACATCGGGAGGATAAAATCCCATATCAAGTTCGTAGTATTGTGCTGCCTTTGTTAGTTGTCTTTTTGTTGATGCGGTTGTAACACCTCGAGCATTTCCTGTTGCACCTTGGAATAAAGGAAGTACAACAACTGAAAGAATACCAATAATACTTATCACCACTAACAGTTCAATTAACGTAAATCCGCGTTTCATTCTTTCATTCTATCAATGATGGTATATAAAACATATTACGGATGGGCGATGTGATATTATTGAAGAATTATGTCGAATCTTATTATCTTGGGAGGAAGAAAAATATCAGGAACAATAAAACCATCAGGAAATAAAAATGCAGTGTTACCTATGATTTGTGCAACATTGTTAACTAACGAATCTGTGACCATTACAAATGTTCCAGAAATCAGTGATGTTGAAAAATTATGTACGTATTTTGAAGAGATGGGATCTACTGCTGTGTGGAACAAAAAAGAAGAAACCTTGAATATCAAACATAGTGAAGAGACAACCAATTTAGATAATGCAGAGCTTCCTGTGGGAATACGTTCGGCGGTTCTTTTGTTGGCACCAACGATGCGTCGTGCTAAAAAATTAATATTTGATACAAGTTCAAAAGGATGCACATTAGGTCTGCGTGAAATTGATCCACATTTACAAATCTTACAAGAATTTGGTTGTGATTTAGTTACAAAGAGACCTTACAAAATAGAGCTTCACAATAATGGTGCAGGATGTGATGTATGGGCGGACTATGCATCGGTTACTTCGACAGAAACTTTTGTCATGATGGCGGTAACAGCAGAGGGAACATCAACCTTAACCAACGCAGCCTCGGAGCCACATGTACAAGAATTATGTCATTTCCTAAATACTATGGGTGCTCAAATATCAGGAATTGGAACTTCAACATTGAGGGTTGTGGGAGTTACAGATTTATTAGGAACAACATATCGAGTACCAGATGATCATCATGAGGTCGCTACGTTTTTAGCAATTGGAGGAGTGACAGGTGGAGAATTGAGAGTTGAGACAGATATAACACCTCATATGACTTTGATTGTTAGGCAGATGGAGAAATTGGGATTACAAATAAAAACAGAAACAAATGCACTAACGGTGACAGGATGGACAAAAGAAATTGTAGAGCCGCTGACATCAGAAATGTTACAAAAAATTGAAGCAGCACCGTGGCCATATTTTCCAGCAGATTTACTACCACAAATGATTGGGGTAGCTGTAGGATGCACAGGAAATATTATGTTCTGGAACAAAATCTATGAAGGAGCATTAGCATGGACATCAGAGCTGGCAAATTTTGGAGCAAAAGTACACTTGTCTGATCCACACCGGATGATTGTGTTTGGTGGAAATCCTTTACGTCCGGCAACTGTGCAGGCTCCGTATATTATCCGAGTAGTAATGGCTCTCTTTATCACAGCAATTCAAGTCGAAGGAGTATCAACTATTAGAGATGCTGATCCACTAAAAAGAGCTCATCCGCATTTTGTAGAAAAGATGATGCAAATGGGTGCAGAAGTAAGGTGGGAAGACTAGTGTTATAATGCGAGAAATAAATATAAATAATAGTACACATGGCATTATTCACAAGAAAAATTGGAATCGACTTAGGAACCGCAAACATTTTGGTATACGTACCAGGGAAGGGTGTTATTTTAAATGAACCATCGGTGGTGGCAGTTTCAGAAATGGACAAAAAAATTCTAGCAGTGGGGTTTGAAGCAAAAACAATGATTGGTAAAACTCCCGATGACATCATTGCATATAGGCCAATGAAAGATGGAGTTATTGCAGATTATAGAGTTGCTGAAGCAATGCTTTCTTATTGTATTAAAAGAGCCATGGGTAAGTACAATCCATTTAAACCAGAGGTCTTAATCTCTGTTCCGGCCGGGATTACTTTGACTGAGCGTCGTGCTGTAGTTGAAGCAGCTATGAATGCAGGAGCAAAGCGTGCTTATGTAGTAAAAGAGCCAATCTTAGGAGCAATTGGAAGTGGTATTCGTATTGAAGAACCAGGAGGACATATGATAGTAGACATGGGAGGAGGAACAACTGATGTTGCGGTTATTTCATTAGGAGGAATCGTGACATCAACATCTGTGAAATGTGCTGGTGATCGAATGGACAGAGCAGTGATTGATTACATTAAAAAAGCACATAACCTGGCAATCGGAGACAGAACTGCCGAGAGAATAAAAATGGAGATTGGATCAGCACTCAAAGTTGTTGAATCAAAAGAACTGCGAATTAAAATTTCAGGACGAGATTATATTTCTGGGTTACCACGAACCATTGAAATTGGAACAAATGAGATTGTTGACGCGGCATCTAGGGAATTAAAAGAGATGACTCAGGCAATCAAAGATGTATTAGCTGAAACTCCTCCTGAATTAGCTTCTGACATTATCGAGCGTGGAATCATGATGACAGGTGGTACCGCACAATTGCGTAACCTGACAAAACTTGTTGAAAAAGCAACAGGAGTAAAAGCATATCTAGTAGACAAACCGCTTCATGCTGTGGCGCAGGGAACAGGACATGCACTAGAACACCTAGATGTATATAAAAAAAGTATTATTGCTAAACGATAAGTAATTGATTTTTGTATGCTGCAAGAACAACTACAAAAACTGGGATCAACATCACATGCGTTTCTTATTTTTGGAGATAGAGAAAAAAATAAAGAAGAAATTTTTACATACATAGATTCATTAGATATTGATCGTTTTCAAAACCCAGATATATTTGAGATACAAGCGAAACAATTAGGAATTAAACAAGTGCGACACATTACTGATATTGTTTCTCGTACCAACATCAGTCTTCCTCGGAAATTTCTTATTATTTCAGCAGATTCGATAACAGTCGAATCACAAAACGCACTATTAAAAACCATTGAAGAGCCAGACGCTCCTGCTGTTTTTTTTATAGTAGTAACTCGAGGTAGTTTTATCTTGGAGACCATACGATCAAGAGTACAAATCATAGAACATCAACAAGATAATGATAATGGAATAATTATAAAAAATTTTTTGCAATCATCTTTTGCCGAACGAGTAAAATTATTAGATATTTTTTATGATTATGAAGATCCTAAAAAACCTGTGTTAATAAAAGGACGTATCTCACTTTTCTTTGATGAACTACAAACTGAATTGTCTAAGCTTGTTCAAAACGGAAAAATCGAACCACAAGTGTTTCATGACGTGTCAGACATACTTGTATATGTTCTCGACAGGTCAGCAAATACTAAACAAATAATAGAATATATCTCACTGAGGATACCCGTGTTAAAATAGCAAAATATGTACAACAATTTTATCTTTCTTGATACAGAGACAACCGGACTCGGTCCAGATGACCGCCTGTGTCAATGCGCCTACATTTACCAGGATACAGAATATAACGAACTATTTAAACCTTCTGTTGAAATATCAGTGGAGGCTCAATCAATTTCTCATGTAACTAACAGGCATGTTGCAGACAAACCAGCGTTTGATGGATCACAGATGCAAAAACACCTAATTGAAACTTTCAAGAATCAAGAAGTAATTATGATTGCTCACAATGCGAAATTTGATATGGGGATGTTGGCGCGGGACGGTGTGCAAGTGAATAGATTTATTGATACTCATAAAGTAGCGCAAGCATTGGACACAGAAGGCGTGATACCTCGATACAATATGCAGTACCTTCGATATTATTTAGATTTACAAGTGGAAGGTGCACAAGCACATGATGCACTGGGAGACGTTTTGGTGCTCAAAGCATTATTTGAACGGCAATTTGAAAAAGCAATCGAGAAACAGGGAGGAGAAGCGGAGGCTGTGGCATGGATGGAACACGTATCTACTATGCCTAATTTTGTACACACATTTGCATTTGGAAAATATAAAGGACAAAAAACAAAAGATGTTGCTGCTCGTGACAAAGGATATTTACAATGGTTACAAGGACAAAAGATGCAACAGGTTGCATCAGGTGAAATAACAGAAGACGACGATTGGGTGTTTACTCTTAAACAATTATTGTCATAAAAATAATCAACTTTGGTATAATCAAAAGAATAATAAAACTACATGCAATCAACAGAAATAAGAAAAAGATTTTTAGCATTTTTTGAAAAACGAGGACATACTATAATTCCTTCAGCTCCTTTAATACCTGAGAATGATCCTTCTGTGCTTTTTAATACAGCAGGAATGCAGCCCTTAGTCCCGTATTTATTGGGTGAGAAACATCCATCGGGAACACGTCTTGTTGATGCTCAAAAGTGTGTGCGCACAAACGATATAGAAGAAGTAGGAGATAATACTCATTTTACTTTTTTTGAGATGTTAGGAAATTGGTCTTTGGGTGATTATTTTAAAACTGAGGCAATTAACTGGTCGTATGAATTTTTAACTAACAAAGAAGAAGGACTTGGTTTAGACCCAAATCGTTTATACGTATCAGTCTTTGAAGGAAATAAAGACGCTGGACGAGACAGTGAAGCTTTTGAATTATGGAAGAAACTTTTACCAGAAAATCGTATTTATTTTATGGGGGTAGAAGATAATTGGTGGTCAGCAGGGGACAACGGTCCTTGTGGTCCAGACTCGGAGATGTTTTATGACAGAACACCTGCAGGATTAGGAGACATGACGTTTGAAGAATTCAAGGTAGCTGATGAAAGACAAGATGTAGTTGAGATATGGAATGACGTGTTCATGCAATACCTGAAAAAAGATGGGAAAGTTGTTGGAGAACTTAAAAATAAAAACATAGATACAGGTGCTGGGCTAGAACGGTTAACTGCCATCTTACAAAACAAAGAATCACCATATGAAACTGATCTACTGAGTGATGTGATTTTATTTGTTGAGAAACATGCAGCACATGCATACGAAGATGAAAAAAGAACATATCGAGTATTGGTAGACCACATTAGAACCGCTGTCTTTTTAATCGCAGACGGTGCTGTTCCTGGTAATAAAGACCAAGGTTATATAACACGTAGGTTAATTCGTCGTGCTATTCGTTATGCTCAAACACTGGGTCTGGATATGCAACACATACCTATTATTATAGAAATGTTTATCTCAAAATATTCTGACGTATATGTAAATCTTAAAACACGACAAGATATCATTATTGCTGAATTCGAAAAGGAGGTATCAAAGTTCTCTAAAACTCTTACTCAAGGAATGAAAGAGTTTGAGCGATTAATAGACGTTAATAATGGTACTGATAATATAACGGTCCAGACATTTGGCAGTTTTGATTGCACTTCGCATGTTAATGAAATATCAGGACCACAAGCATTTAAATTATTTACCACATATGGTTTTCCTTTGGAGATGATTATAGAAGAGGCACGAGAGCGTGGATTAGCAGTTGATATAAAATATTTTAAAATTTTGTTGGCTGATCATCAGTCAAAATCACGAACTGCGTCAGAGGGTAAATTTAAAGGTGGTCTAGGAGGAGATTCTCCAAAGATTACAGCTTTTCACACAGCAACTCACTTGCTGTTGGCTGGATTAAAAAAAGAATTAGGTGATCACGTACACCAGGCTGGTTCAAATATTACAGAAGAGAGAACGCGTTTTGATTTCACTCATGGTGAGAAAGTAGATAGGGATATTTTGGATAAAGTAGAAATTTTTGTAAACAATGCTATTGCGTCTGGAGCACACGTACACATAGAAGAGATGAGTAAACACAAGGCTCAAGAACAAGGTGTTGAAGGGTCGTTTTGGGAAAAGTACCCCGACACGGTGAGAGTGTACTCTATCGTTGATGACAATAATGTTACATATTCACAAGAATTGTGTGGAGGACCGCACGTGACAAGTACAGAGGACATGAAACAATTTGGAGTATTCAAGATTAAGAAAGAATCCTCATCATCTGCCGGAGTAAGGCGCATCAAAGCAGTTTTTGAAGCATAACGACAAACAATCACAGTTTAGTATAATAAGACGATTAAAAAGTAGTAAATTTAGTATGAAAAAAGCATTTAGTATTTCGGGATTATTCGCGGAAGCATGGGTATTGTTTAAAAAGAATTGGAAATTTTCTTTGTTGGTTGTCTTGATGATTACAATAATTCAGGTTTTCTTAGGTTTAGGTAGTTATGGTGTTGATCCAATGACTGGTGCAAGATATGGTTCAGTGTTAATTTCTGTTATTGGATTTGTTGCATCAGTAGTTATTGCTATTGGGTCCGTTACTATTTTTATTGGCCTAGCAAGAGGAGAAGAAAAGGAGTTAGAAGATCTTGTGATGTCAGTATCTATAAAAAAAATGGTGACATATCTTTTTGCTTCGATTATATATGGAATGATCGTGATTCTCGGATTATTGCTCTTTGTTATCCCAGGGATAATTGCAATCCTAGTCTTTCTTCCTTATGTGTATGTTCTTACTGATAAAAATCTTAATGCAACAGAGTCTTTAAAAAAGACAAGAGAAATGACCAAAGGAAATAGAATTAATATTTTCTTGCTTCTAATAGTTCTTGCGATCTTTAATTTATTAGGTTTCTTAGCATTTGTTGTGGGTCTGTTGTTTACGTCAACCATCACTATGTTTGTGTTCGCACTTATGTACATCAAACTGGATGCTGCTCTTGAACAAAGTGTTATCGCACCCGAAGTACAATAATACAAAAGAGATACATTGCATAAAAATACCGACGTAATGTCGGTATTTTTATTATGCAAATGTATCTGTGGAAAACGTGGGTGAGAGTCTTCTGTATTGATTTGTCACAAACATCTTTGATTTTTATATTATTTGTAGTTTACCTGTGAATAACCTGTGGAAAGTGGTAAATGTCATTTGACGCCTAGTTTTCAACACATTTGGAGGTCAAGGTGTGGAGTAATCTGTGGATAAGTGGATAAAAGTGGTAAGAAGTGGTTTGAAAGTGGTAAGAAGTGGTATATATTCAATTACGTAGCACCTTGTATCTTGGATTCTGTTTACAGTCTTACTACTGCTGTAACAAACACACATACTATTGATACTACAAACTACTACAAATCGTTTGAGTCCAAGACACAAGGTGCTACATAAAAAACACTTATGTTAATAGGAGAATACCGACACAGTATAGATACAAAAAATAGGGTTTCGCTTCCTGCGAAATTTCGTAAGGAGATGGGTAAAAAAGTATACGTTACACGTGGACTTGATAACTGTCTTTCTGTTTATACTGAAAAATCATGGAAGGTAATCCTGGCAAAACTTGAAGGACTCTCAATCTCTAAATCAGACGAACGAGGATTTAACCGGTTTATGCTTTCTGGAGCAACAGAAGTTGATGTAGATGGAAACGGAAGAATCTTAGTGCCGGAGTATTTAAAAGATTTTGCAAACGTAGAGAAAAAAGTTGTGTGGACCGGAGCTGGAGACAGGGCAGAGATGTGGTCTGAAGAAACATGGAACACATATTTATCTGCTAAACAAAAAGATCCAGAAGCAATGGCTGAAAACCTAGAAGGAATCATTTAGCCACCAGTATGAATACTGTACACGTACCAGTTCTTTTACAAGAAATTATAGATAACACACATCTGACAGCAGGATCAGTAGTATTTGATGGAACATTGGGTGGTGGAGGATATTCACAAAGGTTCTCAGAAATCGTAGGGAGTACAGGTCATGTGGTAGCCACTGACTTGGATGACCAAGCTATTGTGAAAGCGCAGGCACGAAAATATTCATCACCAACTACCTTTATTGAATCATCATACGCACGAATCGGTGAAATAGCAGAAGATTTGAATATAAAATTTGATCTGGCGGTGTTAGACCTGGGACTTTCTTCTGATCAGTTGGATACATCCGGACGAGGGTTCTCATTTAAAGACCGAGACGAACCACTGGATATGAGCTTTTCAAATGACGAAGGTCACATGAGAGCACAAGACATTATCATGAACTGGGAAGAAGAAACGTTAGCAGACATTATCTTTGGATTTGGAGGAGAAAAATATTCCAGAAGAATTGCAAAGAATATTGTTGAAGATAGAGAAACTAAGGACATCACAACAGTAGGGCAACTACTCGATATTATTAGTAGATCAGTACCAAGCTCGTACCGGCACAAGAAAACTCATCCAGCAACCAAAACATTCCAAGCTCTACGAATTGCAGCAAACAGTGAATGGCAACATATCAAAGATTTTCTGAATATTGCACCACAAGTAATGAAAGACGGAGGTTCAATAGCTATTGTTTCGTTCCACAGCGGTGAAGATAAAGTTATCAAACATACATTTAGAAAATGGAACGAAGAAGGTTTGGGAGAGCTTGTCACAAAACGACCCATTAAACCAAGTGAGGAAGAGGTGAAATTGAATCCACGAAGTAGATCGGCATTATTACGCATCATTACCATTAATCATAACTAGTAGCATTATGAAACATATACAAAATATAGTACAAACACAAAACGAAAAACAAGTAAGTTATCTTATGTTATTCGTTGGAGCAATTTCGTTTGTCCTGTTCGTTGCGTATGTTTGTATGGTTTATCAAGTAACACATGTGGGGTATGCTATCTCAAAACAAGAAAGAGAAGCATCTGCGTATCTTGATACTGTTGCGTCACTTGAAAATGCATATCACGCTAAAAAAAGTGGTGTTACCGAACAAGATGCATCATTATTGGGATTTGCTAAAATAGATAATGCACATTACGTAACTGTTAATACAGAGACATATTCATTGGCGCGATAACACCAATACATGAAATCTACATCACGTACAAAAAAATCAGTATCTAAAAATAAAAAAAAGAGAATGCGTTTACCAGCACTCTCTTTTTTTGGATTGAAAAGGATATTTGCACCGCTGAATATATTAGCGTTTGTGTTTATATGTATTGCGCTTTTATTTATATATCGTCTATATGGTTTACAAGTAGTGCAAGGAAGTGAATATCGAGAAAAAATTGATAATCAATATACCAAAGAAGAACGTGGAAAAAGCATCAGTCGCGGAGATATATTCTTTACTACAAAAGACGGAACACAAATATTGGCAGCCACACTAAGGCCACTATATACTGTTGCCATTGAACCAGTAAGAATCACCAATAAAGAAAATTTGTATAAAGAAATACAAAACATTATGCCTATCGACAAGGTAGATTTTATGAAAAAAGCATCTAAAGAAAAAGATCCTTACGAAGAAATAGGATTGAAAGTGGAAAAGGCAGTAGTTGAAAAACTTAAAAAGATTGACGAAGATGGATTAGTGTTTATTTTACAGAAAGAACGATACTATCCTGGTGGAGACTTGGCATCTCAAGTGTTGGGATTTATGTCGTTTAGTGGTGATGATTTTGCTGGCTCATATGGGCTTGAGAAATATTATGACACTATTTTGCGTCGAGAGTCATCAGTAAAACAAACAAATATATTTGCATCGTTATTTTCTGATACAAAAGAAGTTGAAAACAAAACAGATATCAAAAAAAATATTGCAAAAGAAGGATCACTTAATCTAACTATTGAGCCAACGGTTCAAACTTTTTTAGAAAAAAAATTAGATGGTATAGCAGACACATGGTCATCAAAATACGCTGCTGGAGTGATTATGGATCCACAAACAGGGAAGATAATCGCCATGGCGACTTCTGATAACTTTGATTTAAATACGGACACAAAACATTACAGAAATTATTTAATAGAAGACCGATTAGAATTAGGTTCGATTATTAAACCACTTACTGTGGCAACAGGACTGGATAGTGGAGCAATTGATTCAGACTTCTCATACAACGACACAGGGAGAATGATTTTAAATAGATATCCTATTACTAACTATGATAATAAAGGGCGTGGTCCATTTACAGATATTCAAACCATCTTAACAAGTTCTCTAAACACAGGGGTCGCAACAATTGCTTTAGAGATAGGTCCAGAAAAATTTCGTGAATATTTTTATAAGATAGGTTTTTCTGAAGAGACAGGAATTGATCTACCCAATGAAGTGTATGGGTTGACTTCAAACTTAGAATCAAACAAAGATGTTGAAATAGCAACAGCATCGTTTGGACAAGGTATCGCAATCACTCCTATGGAGGCTGTACGTGCCTTAGCTGCTGTTGTAAACGGAGGATACTTGGTTACACCCTATGTGGTAGATGCGATTGAATATGGTGATCTCATTCCTTCTAAGAACATCAATAATGCATCAAAAGAGCGAGTATTTAGCGAGGAGGTAACAAAACAAGTTCGAGAGTATCTCATCAACACAGTAGACGACGCGGGAATATATACATCGTACGTAAATGAAAATTATTCAGTTGGTGTAAAAACAGGAACTGCACAGATAGCAAAGCCGACAGGTGGGTATTATAGTGATAGGTTTTTACACTCAATGGTTTCATTTTTTCCAGAACAGCCAGATGCAAACGGGACGCAATTTATAGTACTGCTGTATACAGTTGAGCCAAAAGGGGTAAGATATTCATCAACAACCTTAAAGGATCCTATGTTTGATATTAGTAGTTTTTTAATAAATTATTACAATATTATTCCTGACCGGCTTAGGAGAATTGATGTGGACGGATTAGAATAAAACAATATGAAAAAGTTTTTCAAAAAACCAATAGTGTGGCTTTTGATGTTTGAGGCGTCACTTATTATTAAACGTCACAAGCCAATGATAATTGCGATAACAGGATCGGTAGGAAAAACCACTACTAAAGATATTTTATACGCAGGCTTACAAGATCACTTTAACACTCGGACTGCACAAAAATCTTTTAATTCTGATATTGGTGTACCGTTGTCTATTATGGATTTGCAGAATCCTAGTACGTCATTGTTACAGTGGTTGGTGGTTTTGACTCGTGGAGTATGGATAATTATTTCTGGAAAAGAATATCCAGAACTTTTAATATTAGAGGTTGGAGCTGGCGCACCAAACGACGTACGAAAAATTGCAAAATGGTTGAAACCTGATATCTCTGTATTCACGAAACTAGCTGAAACACCCGTGCATATAGAATTTTTTGAATCAAAAGAACAGCTATACAATGAGAAAAAAACCCTTGCCACCTATACAAAACCGGAAGGACTTGTTTTGTATAATGGCGACAGCAAGAGACTTGCAGAATTACTTAAAGATATCTCACAGAGAACAAAAACTTTTTCGCTTCCAGACAGTATTTCATTTAATACAAGTGGAACGGGTTTTGTGTACGAAGGGAAACCAGTGACGCTCCCAGAGGTATTAGGATTTCAGATGGTATATCCAGTTATGGCATTAATTGAAATTTATAAAGAGTTAGGTGTTGATGTATCTGTAGGACTTGAAACGCTTCAAGAAAATTACGAACCAACACCGGGTCGAGCACGTTTGATACAAGGAATAGACAAAACAACTATTATCGACGATGCATATAATGCATCACCAGTAGCGGTTAAAGCAGCACTAGAAGTTCTTGGCAAATTAGAAACAAATAATAGAAAAGTTTTTGTGTTTGGTGACATGATGGAGTTGGGGGATCATGCAATAGAAGAGCATATTTTAGTTGCTAAACTAGCCGAGTCAGTGGTGGATGAAGTAATAACAGTCGGGGAACTGTCTAAAGAGACCGATAATTATTTAGAGAACACTGAGACAAAAAATATTCATTTTGATACTTCTGTGGAGGCGGGTGAATACCTTGTAGACTCTCACATGGAAGGGGATGTTATTTTATTTAAAGCTTCTCGGCATGCGATAAAAATGGAGCAAGCAATTGTTCAAATGGCATTACCAGAAGAGCACGGTAAACTGGTTCAAGAATATTTATAGTTTGGTATACTTTTAATATGAATAAAATTTTATTAACAATATTTGCACTTTTATTATTGCCGTACGTAGGGATTCCTTATCTTTATGATAGATGGATAGTTTTTGGGCTTATTCTTTTGTTACTTGTGTTTGTGTACCTTTTTTCAAAAAAAAGAAAAGGTGGTGGATTTCTTATGAATTCAAAAGAAAAAGATGTGAGTACAAAAAACATAGAACAAACAATAGATGCACAAGATAAAATAATAATAGAACCAAAAGAAGAACGGGAAGTGTTGGAACAAGAAGAGGTAACTAAAAAAGACAAAGAACAAGAAAGCATCATTTCTGAAAAAGACAGAAGTGATATTAAAGAAGCAGTTGAGAGAAGTTCGGAACAAACAAGAAAGAAAGTTTCAAATAAAAAATAATCACTCGTTGATTATTTTTTATTTTTCAGTATAGTTTATTTTGGATATAGGCCAATTGTGGTCTATTACAATTTAAAACATGAATGGAGAACTATCATGAAGAAACTCATATCGTTTACTGTCGCTTTTTTGTTTATGTCAGTATCATCTGCTTTTGCACAGACAAACCCATCAGAAAACTTACCAACTATTGATGGTGGATGTATCACTGATGGTGTTGAAGGTTCTTGTCGGAAGATCATACAACAGAAGAAAGAAAATGCTGATATATTCTGTCGTCACGAATTCAATCGTCGAGGTTTAGAAGCTCCAACTAAAAACCCATGTTTTGGTGTGAAGGAATTATTGTGTATGGATGAGTTGCTCTCAACTGGTCTGTATTCACCTAACGAAGTCACACTTGAGGAGGCATGCTCACAACTTGCTGTATTCAAGTGGGAGCAAAGCAAAAAAATATTGGAGAGTACTTTGAACGGCGCAAGCGTGATAAGGAAATAGCTCAAAGAAAACTAGGGAGATAAGTATGAGAATTTTTTTCTTAAAACAAAAGTTTCGAGGACTGTTTCCTGGAGAGCGACCATATGGCCAACCTGACAAGAAGACAGGTTCTTTGGGTAAAAAGATTTTAAGACCAAAAACACCAAAGTCAGGACCAAGAAGATAAGAAGGATCAAGGAGTAATATTAAGCCGGTTTCGCTACGCGAAACCGACTTTTTCTTTACCAATTTTTCTCATTGTTTTACTAATAAATGACTCGCGTATTCTACTTAAAAAAACTTATGCAAAAGTTATACATCTATTCGAGACCAAACGCTTGACATTTGTTTCTCTACGACTATAATACCGGGTATTGTTTTTTGAAAATTTCTTCGCATTAGCAGCATTTATGTTTGCGAAGAGCACATATTGAAATACGTCAACATGGTTACCCACTATGTTGGCGGTAAGTACAAAGTTACAGTCCCGTGCATGCGCGCGTGGGCTGTGACACAAATTGGTTTTAATCAAGAGGTTATCTTGATTAAAGCTCGGACTATTTCTTTCTGGTAAGTAAGAGATAGTCCAGGAACAAAAGAATATTTTCTTTTGTCCCGTCTAGATTCCAAAATAACAAAAAATTAGCACCAGCTAATATATTGAGTAGGATTTACTATAAGAGTTTGATCCTAGCTCAGGATGAACGCTGGCTGTGTGGATAAGGCATGCAAGTCGAAAGCATTTAGTTGCTTGGCGAACGAGGTAGTAACACGTAGGATCACATGCCCTTGAGTCTTGGATAACCTGGAGAAATCCAGAATAATACAAGATAGTTCCCTTCGGGGTAAAGATTTATCGCTCAAGGATTGGCCTGCGGAGTATCAGCTTGTTGGTAGTGTAAAGGACTACCAAGGCTATGACGCTTAGGGGAGGTGAGAGCCTGACCCCCACCGATGGAACTGAGACACGGTCCATACTCCTACGGGAGGCCGCAGTCGAGAATCTTCCACAATGGACGAAAGTCTGATGGAGCGACACAGCGTGGTCGACGAAGCGCTTAGGCGTGTAAAGACCTTTTATGAGCGAAGAAGTTTATTGACATTAACTCATGAATAAGGGGCTGCTAATCACGTGCCAGCAGCAGCGGTAATACGTGAGCCCCAAGCGTTATCCGGAATCATTGGGCGTAAAGGATCTGTAGGTGGTCTTATTAGTCTCCTGTCAAAGCACCGGGCTCAACCCGGGACATGCAGGGGAAACGGTAAGACTAGAGGACGACAGAGGTGTGTAGAACTCATGGTGTAGGGGTGAAATCCGTTGATATCATGGGGAATACCGAATGCGAAGGCAGCACACTGGGTCGTTCCTGACACTGAGAGATGAAACCCTGGGTAGCGAATGGGATTAGATACCCCAGTAGTCCAGGGCGTAAACGATGCACACTAACTTTTGGGGGAATCGACCCCCTCAGAGGTAAAGCTAACGCGTTAAGTGTGCCGCCTGGGGAGTACGGCCGCAAGGCTAAAACTCAAAGGAATAGACGGGGACTCGCACAAGTAGTGGATCACGCGGCTTAATTCGATGATACCCGAAGAACCTTACCAAGACTAGAAATTTTACTCACGCTACGCAGTGGAAACACATGGTAGATATTGTGGTAAAACAGGTGCTGCATGGTCGTCGTCAGTTCGTGGCTTGAGCTGTTCCGTTAAGTCGGGAAACGAACGCAACCCTCGTCGTGTGTTACAAGTGTCACGCGAGACTGCCCGGCCCTTTGCATATAACAAAAAGTTTATTCTTTCTGTTGTGTTTAAAGGGCTGGGAGGAAGGCGAGGATGACGCCAGATCAGCATGGCCCTTGATGTCTTGGGCTGCACGCATGATACAATGGGTAGGACAACGGGCTGCGACGGAGCAATCCTGAGCCAATCCTTCAAACCTATCCTCAGTTCGGATTGGGGGCTGAAACTCGACCCCATGAAGTTGGAATTACTAGTAATCGCAGGTCAGCAATACTGCGGTGAATATGTTCTCGAGTCTTGTACTCACCGCCCGTCAAGTCAAGGGAGCTGGGAGTACCCGACGCCCGTGTTTATCACGGTCTAAGGTAAATTCAGTAACAGGGACTAAGTCGTAACAAGGCACGGCTAGCGGAAGCTGGTCGTGGATCATTTCAAAAATTGAAGTTATGTATACTTCTTGGTTAGCCTTCGGGTTTATCCTTGTGTATATAATTAACGTGTCGATTAGTATCCTTGTGATACTAGATAATAGCCATACATCTATAAAGATGGCTCGCTTTGGTCATATGCGTCAGACCTCTGGATGGGACAAAAGAAAGTGTTCTTAAACAATTTCTTGTACTAAATATTTCAATATGTAAAAACAATAACAAAACGGAAACCGCAGGTTTCCGTTTTGTTTTACAAAAATTACTTTATAATACCTTCATATGGAAATCAGAAACATCGCAATCATTGCCCATGTAGACCATGGAAAAACAACATTAACAGACGAAATTTTAAAACAGACAGGGATGACCGAAGATGGTGCATCCATGGACTCAAACGACCTTGAAAAAGAACGTGGTATTACTATTTACGCAAAAAATACATCAGCGTTGTACAAAGACACAAAAATCAATATTTTAGACACACCAGGCCATGCAGACTTTGGGTCTGAGGTAGAACGAGTATTACGTTCTATTGATTCAGTGTTGCTTGTTGTTGATGCAGCAGAGGGGCCTATGCCACAAACTAAATTTGTATTAAAAAAATCTTTGGAATTAGGACTTAAACCAATTCTTGTACTAAATAAAATTGATAAACCAGCAGCAAACGTAGAGAAAGCTCACGATGAAGTATATGAGTTATTTATGGATTTAGGTGCAACAGATGAACAATTAGATTTTGAAACTGTATACGCAATTGGACGTGACGGGATTGCTAAAAAAGAAATGACAGATGAATCATCAGATCTAACTCCACTTCTTGATTTAGTATTAGAAAAAGTAGCTCCAGCATCAGGTAATGAACTGCAATTACAACCACTCAAGGCTCAGGTGTTTAACCTTGCGTATGATAACTTTTTGGGACGTATGGGTGTATGTCGTATTTATGAAGGAACGCTTCCAGCAAATTCATCTGTAATGGTAAAGGATGCAGAAGGTAAAACATATAAGGGTAAATTAACAAAACTATTTTCATTCAAAGGAATGGCAAAAGAAGAAGTTCCAGAAGCAACAGCTGGGGACATTGTGATGATTGCTGGTATTCCAGAAATATTTATTGGAGAGACAATTGTATTGGACGAGACAACAGAAGCGCTTCCAGCTATTTCAGTAGATGAACCAACCATTGGTTTGTATATGTTTGTGAATGACTCGCCGTTTGCAGGGAAGACAGGGAAGTTTTTAACATCTAGGCAAATTCGTGAACGACTAGAAAAAGAGTTAGAAATTAACGTAGGTTTGCAAGTAGATTTTTCAAACGATGCACGATACCAAGTATTTGGTCGTGGAGAAATGCACCTTGCTGTGCTTATTGAAAACATGCGACGTGAAGGATTTGAATTAGCCGTTTCACAACCAGAAGTTATTATTAAAGAAGTAGACGGGAAAAGACAAGAACCGTTTGAAGAAGTAACAATTCTTGTGCCAGAAGAATTTTCAGGAAACGTTATTGAAAAACTTGGAAAACGAAAAGGAATCATGTCTCATATGGAGCAAGAAAATGGACAAGCTAAAATGATTTTTGAGATGCCAACACGTGGGTTATTGGGTTATCGAAATGAATTTATTGTGGACACTAAAGGTGAAGGAATTTTAACAACACTTGTTGTAGGGTTTCGACCATATGCTGGAGAAATTCAAAAAACAGAACGCGGTTCTATGATTGCAATGGCAACAGGGAAGGCTTTAGGATTCTCGATTGCAAATATGCAAGAACGTGGAACACTCTATATTGAACAAAATCAAGAAGTATACGAAGGTATGGTTGTGGGAAACACAGCTAAGGGGGAAGATATGGTGGTGAACCCAACCAAAGGTAAACAACTAACAAACATGCGTGCGTCTGGGTCAGATGGAACGGTAAAGTTGACTCCGCCGATGGAAGTAACCCTAGAGAAGGCTTTAGGAATGATGCGAGCTGACGAATATATCGAAGTTACTCCAACTGACATCAGATTACGAAAATCTCATCTTACTGAATCAGCCAGAAAACGAGCAGGATCAAAAATATAATACACAAAAGCAGCATCTAGCTGCTTTTGTTATAATACAAAATATGACACAAACAGATGACATAAAAGTTACTTCTCAGACACTGTATAGAAAATACCGGCCACAAACATTTGATGATGTGTTGGGGCAAAATGAAGTAATTACTGTTTTGCAAAACTCCATTACAAATAAATCTATTTCACACTCGTACCTATTTTCTGGAACACGTGGAACAGGGAAGACATCAATCGCTAGGATATTTGCAAAAGAACTGGGGACATCAGATCAAGATATTTATGAGATAGATGCGGCTTCAAATACTGGAGTAGACAATATTCGTGACTTGCGTGATGGTGTTGCAACACGTCCATTTAATTCAGACTACAAAGTGTATATTATCGATGAGGTACATATGCTTTCCAAGAACGCATTTAATGCACTTTTGAAAACTCTTGAAGAACCGCCATCCCACGTGCTGTTTATTCTTGCAACAACCGAAAAACATAAAGTTCTTGATACTATTATTTCACGATGTCAGGTATTCGATTTTAAAAGCCCAGGCAAAGAACTTCTTCTTGAATTAATTAATATAACCTGTAAAAAAGAAAAGAGGACTATTGATCAAGAGTCAGCTGGATACATAGCATCTTTAGGGAATGGCTCGTTTCGAGATACTCTCTCACATCTACAAAAAGTATTTTCATACATACCGGGCGACATTACTATTGCAGAATTATCAGAAAAATTACAGATTTCTGACAAAGACATGGTCGCAGATTTTGTGAATGCACTAGGAGAGAACGACACAGATAAACTGTTTGCTGTATATCACCAATTCAAAGATCCAGGAATTGATATTGTGGTTCAGGTAGAGCAAATCGTAAATCTTTTGAGAAAAATTTTACTTGTACGCTATTCATCTTCATACAAAGAACACTTGCTTGTAACAACACCTAAAGATGAAATCATGAGTCTTCAGGAACACAAAACAATCACATCTAAACATCTCAAAGACATGTTGTCTTTACAAATTCACATTGAACAACACCCAAATCCCCACGCACTATTTGAAGTATTCTTATTTGAACTAGCTGACAAAGAATAGTGAATAGTTTTTAATTCTGTGACTATCTTCTTTACGTGTATAATTAATTCATTATTAGTAATCAATAGTATAAAGATTATGGCAATGGATAAAAAATATCTTGAAGATATCAAGAAGTACGATAAGAAACCGGATACGGAGCTTGTAGAGGCTCTGTACAGGCGTCTAGCAGGTGCACTGGCACGGAAAGATGCACGATTAGTAGCATTCTCAGATGCAAAAGAGGTTGGTCGAGTACGTAGAAATTTTGTTATGGCTCGATTGGGAATAACAAGTAAAACAAAAGCGGATGAAGCAATCATGATGGTTGCAGAGAAAATGAAAAAAGACCGGACTAAATCACGGCTGACTGTATACTACCTACTGACACAACACTTTAAAGCAAAGAAGAAGGTTTGCTAGCATGATAAAAAATTACGTCTAGGAGACGTGATTTTTATTGATAATTAGAGAAAGGATTTTAAAAGAACGTGATATTATGAGAGAATAATGAAAACAATAAAATTAATTATCGTATTGGCTATAAGTATATTGACATTAGGGTTGGCAGCTTTGGTCGGATGGTCGCTTACAAATAGCTCTGTGGAGTCAGATAAAATTTCGGAAGTGAAAAAAAAAGAAGCAAATAAGATCTTAGATAAGAGACTTAAAGAAATTTACGTACTAACGTATTTAGATAAAAACCCGGCATTTACGATTACTTCGCTTACGGAAGGATCACCACATACGATCCTTAGTGAGTACGCAGGAAAAGTGATTGATTATCAAAAAAATAATAATAAAGAAGCTGTTATTATTTTAAATGACATTCGACAAGAATTATTATTTAGAAATTCTCCAGGACAAGAATTCGAAGTTCTAGTATCGGACCTTACGGTGAAGAGTGGTTTGGTATTTTCTCAAGACGGAGAAAATATATACTTTTCTGAATACGATCCTCGTCTAAAACAAGACAAAAACAAACCATCTTCTTGGTCAATTAAATCCTACAATATTGATACTGGAACATACATAACTATTGCACCTGGTTATCGTCCTTATCCTATTGTGTTAGACGGTAATTCACAATTGTTGTATATGACTGATATGGGTATTTCGATACGTAATCTTGATGAAGGATATGCGTTGCTTGGAACAGTTGGAGGCACTCAATCTATAAAAAAACCAACATTTATAACAAAAAATAATCAGTATGTTCTATCTTATAATGTGCTTTTAGATTTATATGATGTGTATGAATTATCGATTGCAGATCCATTAATCCTTAAGCCAGCTTTTGTGATTGATGTCAGTCGAGTTGATGTTGTTGATGATAGTAATTTATACTTTATTGATGGATCGACAAACTCAGTTTCTGTTTATGAGATTAAGGATGAGCCAAGAGGTATAGATATGTATACTTTTAAAAATGAAAAAGACTCATTAATTCCTTATAAAGTAATTAATAAATAAATATGAATATATTAAAAAATATAAACAGTGTTCTAAGAATAACCTTGGAATCCGCGGTGCTCTCAATACTTGTGCTTATAGTATTTATACCCACAAGCACCTTTGCTGTAAACTTTAACTGTGATTCTACGAGTGAGATAAGTACCATCAGAACGTTTGATAGTATTGAAGATGACTGTGTAGGCGGTGGGGGAAATCCACCAGTAACAGATTCAAACCCTATACAAACAGAACAAGAAATGACCGTCAGCATATCTTCGTCAGACACATCCATTACCAAAGGAGAAACAATAAGATTAACTTGGTCATCTGAGTATGCAAATACTTGTACGGGTACTGGTTTCGATACTAAGAATAAAACATCGGGATACGTTGATGTTTCACCTGCTTCCGACACGAACTATAGTGTCCAATGTAAACAAAATATTGAAATCACAAACCAGTGTAACCCATCTCTCTCTTGCTGTTCCATAAAAACAACAAGAAAGACGACCGAGACAAGAAAAACAAATAACGGTTGTTCGCTTTCTTGTAAGGCAATTGGAATGGTTAGTATTGGTGTGAAAGCAGGAAGTAGTAATATGAATACACGTGTTTGTGAGTCAACTGAAACAAGGTATAGAGGACATGAAAATAAATCGACATTTGTTAGTTGGGATGATGACTCATTAAGATGTTACTACACTGGACAAAAACAAGATGATGATAGATCAGATAAAGTAAGTACTTGTTATTGTGGTGATTCAACTAAATGTCAGGCACAACCATATCCATACACTCCACCAACGACCACAACAACAGAGACTAAAAGTAAAACAGCCGCAGTTTCTGTTGCTGTTGCAAAAGAACCAAGTCCTGAGCCAACAGCCAACATTACTGTAACACCAGAAGAATTAACAGAAGGAGATAGTGTCACTATTGCTTGGTCATCAACAAATGCCACAAGATGTTCAGGAAACGGAGTAAATAACTTTTATACAGGAGGAAAGACCACAGGTAGCATGCAGAGGAGTCCGAACACATCAGCTACTTATGCACTGAGGTGTACAGGTCCAGGAGGATCAGCAGCTGATTCAGCAACAGTCTCTGTAAACGTACCTAAACAACCACCTACACCAAATCCTAAACCAGTAGTTACTCTAAAAGCTACTCCGGTATCAATTGTGTCTGGTGATTCATCTAGGCTGGTTTGGGATTCTCAAGATGCGACTTCTTGTACAGGATTTGGATTTTCTACAGGAGGTAATATTTCAGGATCACTTCTAGTAAGTCCAACTGCAACAAAAAAATATAAAATAACTTGTAATAAAGACACGGATCTTGCCAGTGCTGATGCAACAGTGACAGTCTCCGACCAACCACAAGTAGAGGCTATACTTAATGTGTCTAGTAGCCGTGTGAAGAGAGGGGAAACAGTAAAAATAACTTGGTCTTCCTCTAATGCTTCCTCTTGTACAGCAAAAGGTATTGATGGTTTTTATACGGGAGGAAAAATAAATGGTACGCTGACGGTTACACCGTCTTCGCCAAGCAGCCAATATGAAGTTACTTGTTTTAATGATTATGGATCTGATTCAGACAAAAAACAGGTAGAAGTAATTATTCCACCAGTACCAACCGTTGAGGTCACAGCCACACCTTCATCAATTAATAAAGGAGAAAGCACGAGAGTCTTTTGGTCGTCAAGTAACGCTAGTTCGTGTTCATCTAATTTTTCAAATAGTACAGCAGTGTCTGGTTTTGAAGAAGAAAAGCCTACACAATCACAAATATATACAGTAACTTGTACTGGAGAAGGAGGAATGATTACTGACGAGGCTTCTGTACAGGTAACTGGTACGCCACCGGCTCCTTTAGAGTCAACAGTCTCTCTGACTGTTTCGCCAGGAACAATCACTGCAGGCGAACCAGTACAAATATCTTGGTTATCACAGAATGTTAACTCATGTGTATCTTCTGATTTTACAACAAATCAAAAGATTTCAGGAAACTCAACTGATAATCCAACAGTATCAAAAATATATACAATAAGATGTGAAGGAGAAAGAGGTGCTGTTAGTGATACAGCTAGGGTGGTTGTTTTAGATCCAGGACCTGATGATTGTGTATTTAACGGTAGTCGTGTTCCACATGGAAATTCTGTAAGTGCTTATAAGGTAAATTCTGTTGAGTTTGACGCCGTAAGTTGTAATCGAGTACAAGAACGACGCGTTTGTACAGATGGAATACTTTCGGGCTCTTACCCACACGGACGTTGTTTTGTAGAGCCAGCGATTGCTGTTGATTTTAAGTGTTCAAAGAGCAACTCGAATTTTAAAGAATGTGCTGGTGTTTATACTTTAGTCTTACCCCAAGATCCAATATATGTATTAGCTGATAATACTGTTGAGAATTGGTATCAATGTGGAAATTTATCAGGAGCAAGAATGTCATTCTTGAATTTACCTCGTGCCAATAATGCTAAGATTAATTTTACTTTCCCTGAAAGTGTTAAGAAAAAACAATTTCATGAGGTTTCTATTTGTCTTAATTCAGTAAATGCATTGGACTTGCGAAAAGATATTATTATTAAACTCTTAGACTTTGGCTTTGAGGAGGAATAAAAAATATCAGCAACAAAAACTCTACACAGCTGTGTAGAGTTTTTGGTTGCGTTTTGTGGCATTTTTAGTATTATACTCAACATTATGTCACAGAAACACCTCGTAAAGATCAAGTCAGAAGAGACAGGACACATTCGATACACAACCAGAAACAAAAAGGCTGTTGAGAATAAACTATCTCTCAAGAAGTTTGATCCAGTAGTACGAAAACACGTACTATACAAAGAAACTAAAAAATAAGACCACAAATAATGTATCTGCGGTCTATTTTTGTGAGAATGACTTTTTATCACAATCGGTTATAATGTCGTGCGTGAGGGAAGTTTGGGCGATTAGTTAAGTGGTATAACTTCGGTCTCCAAAACCGATGTCGGGGGTTCGATTCCCTCATCGCCCGCAGAAGACAATAAAGGCGTTGTGAGAATAACGCGTGATTATGTTTTCGTCAAAGATGATGTTCTGCATCTAAAACAATTACCGGATCGTCTAATGGTAGGACACCTGGTTTTGGTCCAGGCAATCTAGGTTCGAGTCCTAGTCCGGTAGCACGAAAAATTTAAAATTAAAAAATCATGCAAAACATGATTTTTTAATTATTAAATGAATGTCTATCCTCTAAGTTCTTTAAGCATAGTCTCTGCGCTTGATACAGAAAAGGGATCATCTTTACAATTGTCAGTCATTCCTTCTTCTGTAAACAGATGTTTGATTTTCTTGTCGTCAATCATCATAGAATATCGCCAAGACCTACTACCAAACCCAAGATTCTCTTTTGAAACAAGCATGCCCATCTTGTCTGTGAATTCAGCATTTCCATCTGGTAAAAGATATAGATTTTTTACATCTCGATCTAGACCCCATTTATACATAACAAATGCATCATTTACAGAAAGACAGATAACCTCATCAATTCCCAAATCTTTGAACTCTTGGTATTTATCATCATATCCTGGCAGATGAGAGGAAGAACAGGTGGGTGTGAATGCCCCTGGTAGTGCAAATAGAACTACTTTTTTTCCAGCGAATATATCATCTGTTGTTTTATCCTCCCATCTAAATGGATTTTCACCATCGACTGACTCGTCCCGAATTCGTGTTTTAAATGTTACATCTGGTAAAGTATCTCCAATAGTTTTATGATTCATATTTTTATTTATTATATTAATTAGTACATTAAATACTAACATAAAGATTATGACGTTATCTAACATGGCTAGAAGGTATATTTAAAAATAGTTCAAAAGGTTTATTTTGATATACTTGTTTTATGATAAAAGAATACATTGAATATTTAAAAGATAATCCTGAGGGACTTTGGTTTAAAAGGAAATTATACGGTTGGGGATGGACCCCTGCTAAATGGCAAGGTTGGGTAACACTGCTGATCTATATACTTTTGGTACTTGTTTTTGCTTTGACTATTGATGCTAATTCATCGGGAAAAGAAATTGTATTTACATTTATTCTACCCACAGTTTTGTTAACTATTGCTTTGATACGTATTTGTTATCGCAAAGGTCAAAAGCCTAAGTGGCAATGGGGTAATACTAAGAATAAAAATTTATAACATTGATTTGACATGTCATCTGCATGAGAAGCAACGACAATATTTGTGAACCATGAACAGTAATTTATTCACGGAGTTATTCTTTAAGGGATGTTAACTAAAAATATTACACAATAGTAGAAGGTTTTTTAACAGGTTGATTGTTTCTCTAATATGTTATTATATAAAGAGCTATGTATAGTTGACTTAACTATATATAACTATTATTTATTAAGTAAAAATTTATATATGAAAGCAGTTTTAATAATCATTGCAATCTTGGTACTAGGAGGAGTTGCATATGCAGCATTCACTATGGACGGAGAGAAGATGGATGACGACATGATGATGAACGACGGAGAAGAGATGATGGACGACGACATGATGATGGAGGATGGAGAAGAAGGAGTTATGGTTGGTGGAGCAGCAATGCTTACATCACGAGACATTGTTGATAATGCAGTTCTTGCAAACAATGTAACAACACTTGTTGCAGCAGTACAAGCAGCAGGACTAGTAGAGACATTGAAAGGAGCAGGACCGTTTACAGTATTTGCACCTACAAACGATGCATTTGCTAAACTTCCAGCTGGGACAGTAGATACACTATTGATGCCTGAAAATAAAGCACAACTACAAGCGATTCTTACATACCACGTGGTACCAGGAGCATACGCTTCAGGAGCTTTGACAGATGGTCTAACACTAACAACAGTGCAAGGAGAAGAGCTAACATTCACTCGAGTTGATGGACAATTGATGATTAATGGACAAGCTATGATTGAAACAGCAGACGTAATTTCTTCAAACGGAGTTACTCATGTTATCGATTCAGTTCTTATGATGCCTTCAGCTTCATAAGCCACATTATTTCAGAAATTAAAAAAGAAAGGCGTACGCCTTTCTTTTTTAATTTTATGATATTTTCTAATATACATCTGTACACAACAACTATTGCAACTTACTGAAAAAAGATTATTATGCGTACTATACTAGTAATTAGATTGAATATGGCAAAGATGCAACAAGAAGATTTTAATGAAGAAATGAAAGAGTACGTGACTGATATAATTCAGAATGAATTTACAAATGTTGAAGTACCAAAAGTACTAGAAAAATTATTTGAAAAGACGAAAGGTGATTCTGAAGAAGCTCACGATGAAGTAATCTATGAGGTTATTGAGGAATTGGGTGGTGAACCATACGATCCCTCAATTGAAGAAGATGATTATGAAGAGGAAGAGGATGAGGGAGACTACTAATTTTAAGAAGAGAATAAAAAAGATGCACGAAGTGCATCTTTTTTATCTAAAGAAATAATACACTCATGGTGATCATGTAAGTTTTACACAGGTATTTTTTTGGAATATGAGGAATGTTATAATCCTCACATTACACATTAATTTTTTTCATCATGACTAAAACAATTTCATTACAAGCTTTCTTTGCAAGTATTTGCGTGGGAATGCTTTTCTTGTTTGCCCCCGCAATAACGCAAGCGGCCACATGTTCATTTGATCGTTCTTTAACAGTTGGTGATATTGGTCCAGACGTACAATGTCTACAGCAATATCTTAATGGAACAAGTTATAAAATAACTACTTCAGGATTAGGTTCTGCAGGGTTGGAGACAACTAAATTTGGAGGACTTACTAGGGATGCTGTTGTTGGATGGCAGTTAGGAAATGGAGTATCTGTGAGTGGAGTTTGGGGATCAAGCTCAATCAGTAAATATGATTCACTGACAGCTGGTGGGAGTGTAAGTACAGGAGGTGGATCTACTGTACTTGAAACACTTCTTTCTTCTGCTCTTAAAAATGCAGTAACAGAAGTGGAAAATGCTACTAAATTAATTCAAGAAGCAGATGATGAAGGAGATGATGTAGGAAAAGCACGAAGCTCACTAGCTAAAGCTCAATCAAAATTATTTGATGCGATGTTTTCATTTTTAGATGGAAAATATGCGCAAGCAATTTCAGAGGCTAATGTTGCATTTACCTCAAGTAAAGAAGCGCGAAGTGATATAGGGAAAGAAAGTAATGACGATGACAATGAAGATGATGATAAGGATGAAAATATTACTAAGTCAGAAGCAAAGCTTGCTATTGCTGATGCAGAAGATGCTATCGATGAGGCAAAAGATGACATAGAAGAAGCTGATAATGACGGAGAAGATGTAGATAATTCTCAAGATATTTTAGATGATGCGGAAGATCAGTATGATAATGCTGAAGATGAGTATGATGATGAGAATTATGATAAAGCATATGAGCACGCCCAAGAAGCAGAAAAACTTGCTAAAAATGCACGCGGAGAAATAGGAGAAGAATCAGGAGGAGATAGGGATGATGCAAGAGATGCAATTAATGACGCCGAAGACGCAATTAAAGATGCCGAAGATGCTATCGATGATGCAAAAGACGCCATTAATGAGGCGGATGATGATGGAGATGATGTAGATGATGCGGAAGATAAATTAGATGACGCCGAAGATGCTTTGAACGACGCGGAAGACAAATTAGATGACGCCGAAGACGAGTATGACGATAAGGATTACGATAGAGCAATTAAAGAAGCCGAAGACGCTGAAGATCTAGCGAAGGATGCTGAAGACTTGGCTGGGGATGCCGAGGACGAATTATAGGTTGCGGGATTAGAAAATAAAAAAGCGGGGCGTACGCCCCGCTTTTTTATTTTGTTTATTTGTTATACTACCAGCATGAAAAAAGAGACTACCTTTATTTACGGAAAACATGCAGTGCGAGAAGCGATGCTTGAAATGCCTCATATTTTTAAACGTGTGATGTTTCAGTCAGGTTCTGATGCTAAAGACATGATGTACCAGTATGCTAAAAAGCAAGAAATTAATGTTGAGTCTTTTGATTCTCGGCACATGCCCAAAGGTGTACCTAAAGATGCAGTACACCAAGGTGTGGTCGCAGAAATATTTCAAGAAGGAATCATGAAAGATTTTGATGAATTTATGAAAGATTTAGAAATATCTCCTCAAACAGGTTTATTGGTTTTAGGAGAAGTACAAGACCCACAAAATGTAGGTTCAATGATTAGATCTGCTGCTGCATTTGGTATTGCGGGAATTTTAATTCCAACCCACAAACAAGCAAAGGTAAATGCAACAGTAATAAAAGTATCAGTAGGGATGGCATTTAAAGTTCCATTGGTATCGATAGGAAACGTGAACCATACATTAGAGGATCTAAAAAAAGCTGGGTTTTGGATTTATGGACTAGACGGAGAATCACAGCAGTCAATAGTTAAAGAATCATTCGATGCTCCAACCGTATTAGTAGTAGGGAATGAAGGTGAGGGAATACGAGCAAAGACAAAAGATCAGTGCGACATTATGTTATCAATTCCCATGTCATCAGACTGTGAGTCATTAAACGCAGGTACATCAGCCGCTATTGCTATGTATCAATGGAGAAATTGGAAGAAATAATCAATTTATAAGTATAGGTATACAATCGTTCACCACTATGTTAATATGTATGTATTAGCATTTTTAATTACAAAACACCGTGGAAGAAAAAGCACAAATAATTCAAGCGTTTTACAGAAACAATAGAAGGATGCCTACATATAGTGAAATATGTGACCTTTTTAATTATAAAAGTAAAAATGCCGCATCTAAATTGGTTACCAAATTGGCACGCTATGGAGTCCTTGAAAAAGACAAAAAAGGAAGACTCATCCCAACATTTAGTCCATATTCATTAAGACTACTTGGTTTGGTTGAGGCAGGGTTCCCAGCCCCAGCAGACGAACAAGAGATAGATACTATGTCTCTTGATGAATGGTTGATTGATGACAAAGAAGCTAGTTATATGTTACAAGTAAAAGGACCATCAATGAAAGATGCTGGGATTATGGACGGTGATTATGTTTTAGTTGAGAGAACTAGAAACGTAAAACCAGGTGATATTGTTGTTGCAGATATAGATGGTGGTTTTACTCTCAAGTATTTAAGAAAGAATAAACAAACAGATGTATATTATCTAGAAGCAGCAAATGAAGATTATGAGGATATCTACCCAGAAGGATCATTAGACATAGAAGCAAAGGTACTATCGGTAATCAGAAGATACGATTCTAAGTAATTATATTAATAGTCTGGATTTTAAGATATTCAAAACAAAAAAATGCGACCATACATGGTCGCATTTTTCTTTTAATATTTTTTATATCTTCTCGACTTTATAAAATTCAGGAGCATTATCTAAGTGTACTTGAATTTGATCTCTAGTTTGTAATCCTTCTTGCGCTCCTACATACTGCACCACGTTCATTGAGTTAAGCGGTCCAATCAATAGTGCTTCTTGTACATCACCAGTCTCTGCATAAATAGCAGTAAATGTTGATGAGAAGGAGTCTCCTGCGCCGGTACGGTCAATGGGTGGTTTTGGGTCAGGATACATAGGACACCAGTACACAGAATCGTCTGTGTCTAAAACAAATGCTCCATCAGGCCCATCTGTAATGACAGGAATCGTTGGTCCTTGTTTTTTCATTTCCACAAGTAATATTTTTACAGCTTCTTTACGCCCTTCTTCAGTTTCTATTTTCTCTACAGATTCTTCTAGTTTTGGCATGAACGCATATAAAATGCGCTTTGCTTCTTCTACGTTACAGAAAAATAGTTCTGAGTTTTTGTAAATACGACTTAATTTTTCTAAGCCAAGTTTCATTTGGAAGGTTCCTGGTTGGAATGCTAGTTTTACAGATTCGTTTGCTTCTAAGTAATCCGCAATTTCCATATGATGAGGCAATGTATTTTCTGCCATAGAAGAGAGATACATCCATTTGGGTGTTCCAATTTCTGGTAGTTTATAATCAAACTCTGTGTGTTTAACTAAAATAGTACGGTCAGCTTTATATAGCAGTACGTAGTGATAATTTGATTTTTCACCTGCGTGAACCGTAACAAACTGTGTATCAATATTATTGTCTTGTAGTGCTTGAATCTGTTCTTCACCATATCTGTCTCCTCCCACGTTTCCCACATAGGCAGTATTAAGTCCAAGTCGTGTTGCAGAAACAGCGGCATTAGCTGAGTTACCAACTCCAGCTATAATTTTGTGCCAATTAAATGGAATTTTATCTCCGTACCGAACAGCCATTAAATCTGGTCCACGATCTTGCTCAATAATTTTCACAGAGTCCAGGTTAACAAAGGCATCTGTTACCACGTCTCCAATAGCTATAAAATCAAATTGTTCACTCATAAATATGTAGTTAGTTAAGTAATACTGTCCATTATAGCAAAGCTCTCTATATTGTGAGGAATTTGAATGGGGAATACGATATACTTACCAGTATATGAATATATTTTTTATACTCGGTGTAGTGGGAGCAACATGTATTTTAATTGCGTTTATCATTGGAAACTACAATGATCTAGACAAGAGAACAAGAATTGATGAGTTACTTAATTTGCTTGGTTCTTTGTTGTTACTGGCATATGCGATAGACGGAGGATTATGGCCATTCATCATTTTAAACACCGTGTGGGCAGGATGGAGCATGTGGTTGCTTATTCCTAAAAAACGACTATAATACTGCTCATTATGATGAAACTAACAGTACAAGAACGTGACCCAAAGGCGTCACTTGATACACTTCGAGCAGAAGGTTTCATTCCTGCAGTTTGTAACGGAAACGGAGAATCTGTAGTAATGAGTTTAAACGCACGAGATTTTATAACGGTTTATAAAGAAGCAGGTAGTTCAGCAATTATTGAGCTGGATGGAGTAGGAGATAGTAAGGATGTTTTAATAAAAGAAATACAACGACATCCAGTGTCAGAAGACGTATTACACGTTGAAATGTACGCAATTACTCAAGGTGAAGAGATTGAAGCCGAAGTACCACTAGTATTTACAGGTGAATCAGAGGCTGAGAAAGATGGAGCACAAGTTTCAAAGATTTTACGAGAACTGAATGTAATTTCTATGCCTCGAAACTTACCATCTGAGATTATTGTTGACATGACTATGTTGGCAAAAATTGGAGATAATATTTTAATTAAAGACTTGGTTCTTCCTGAGGGAGTGAGAGTAGAAGAAGATCCAGAAGAGGCAATTGTTACTTCTCAAGAAGCACAAGAAATTGTGGAAGAGGAGGTTGTTACAGAGATTGATATGTCAGCGATTGAATCTGAACAAAAAGGTAAAGGAGAAGATGAGCCAGAAGGAGAAGGAGGAGGAGATTCTGAATAAATAAACAAACAAAAGAGCGGGCCTTCGGCCCGCTCTTTTGTTTGTTGATAACTAAAAAAAAAATAAACATGATGCGATATAATGTCTACATGAAAGGGATCTACGCACTTATTTTGTGCTCACTATTTATTGTTCCACAACTAACATTTGCTTCCGCATGTGATGATTTAGGTGACTTAAACAATTACACAGATGAAGAATTGCAAGATATCTATGAAGTATGCGAAAGAGAAATTGCTCAGCAAAAATCCGCTTTATCAGACAAGAAACAACAGACTCAATCAATTTCACAAGATCTTTCATCGATTGATACTCAGATAAAAAAATCAAATGCTTATATTAAAGCAAAAGAAATCGAAATCTTTAGAATTAATCGAGAGATTAGTGGAGAAAAAGATAAATTGAAAGGACTTGAATTACAAAGTAAAAAATTAAGAACAGCGATTGGTGACCTTATACGAAGAAAAAATGAATTAGATAGCTTTTCGTTTATTGAAGCTATATTTTCAAGAAAGACACTTTCTGACTTTTTTGTAGACTGGAATAACTTTGATGTTATTAGGACACGCCTGGCTTTTGCTTCAACTGAACTTGAAGATGTTAAAGGAGAAACCGTTGAAAAAACGGAAGAATTAGCTGAATTTGAATCTCGTGAACGTGAACTTAAGTCACAAAAAGAAGCTGAGACAAATCTTGAGAGAAAGCGTAGAGCAGAACAAAAAGTATTATTAGATATTTCAAAAGAAAAAGAAGCTGAATATCAATCAATAATTAAGGAAAAAGAAACATTAAAAGCACAAATTAGGAATAAGATATTTAAGATTGCTGATGGTGGTTCTATTACCTTTGGAGATGCTCTTGCACTAGTAAGGCCGTATGAATCACAGTTGGGAGTGGACGCAGCTTTTATCCTTTCGGTATTATTCCAAGAATCTGGTTGGAATAATCAAATTGGAGGTAATATTGGACAATGTACTTATAATTACGTACATCCAAGTACAGGTAAAACAGTGATGTCACCAACACAAAAGCCAGCATTTTTACAAATAATGAAAGGGCTTGGTCGTAATCCAGATACACAAAAAGTGTCATGTCCTATTCCGCGAGATGGCGCATATGGTGGAGCCATGGGACCAGCACAGTTTATCCCTACAACGTGGCTTGGATCTCGAGATAAAGCAGGGGCCATACTGGGTAAGCCAGGATCAACTGTTTCTCCTTTTGTAAATCAAGATGCTTTCGTTGCCTCGGGTACATTCCTGAGAGATCTCTACTACTCGTCAGGATGTGTAAATTATGCAAATCAAAATGCTCATATTTCTCCCAAGAAGACACTGCAAGAGAGATGTGCTGCATCAAAGTATTACGCAGGAGGAAATTGGTATAAATTTAGGTTTCAATATGGTGAATCTGTAGTACAACGAGCAAATAAATTTAGACAAGACATAGAAACACTAGGACTATAAAAAACGGCTGCAAAGGAGCCGTTTTTTATATGTTTGTGAAGAAATTCTGACAGGGAACTAGTGTTACTCTAACAACGTTATGAACAATTTTTCCACAAGAAATCACCAGTTATGTGTGATTTTTTGCATAAAACAGTGATTTTATAGTAAATAAGATTTTACATATTTTGTCAAATACGATATGATGGTGGAATTAAACCTTAGTAATAACTTAAATTTAAATTTTTATGAATAAATGGACATGGCTCGTAATTGGTTTGTTTGTACTGTGGAGCTTGATCTCATTGAACTGGTATGTTTGTGACATCAAACACATGTGTGAATTTGAAAATATCCTACAAGAAGATTCTTCTATTTCTATTGGAGGGATTGGCGATGAAGTTGCAGAAAGACCGCTTGATAATGTGCAGGGCACAAAAACTGGATCTAAGAATACAACAGTAACAAAGAAGACTGAAACAAAAAGGACAGTTACGTGTAATACATTAATTAATACTTCACTTGCTCTTGGGTCTAGTAATTCAACAAACGATATGGCTCTGCTTGAGGATTTTCTTAACACCTATCAAGACGAAGACTTGGAAGTGAATGGAGTATTTGAGAATGAAGATGAACGCGCTGTTATGAGGTTTCAAGAAAAGTATAGAAATATCATACTGACACCACTTGGATTATCTGAACCAACAGGAAACGTCTACGCGGCAACACGTAATCACATTAATAGCCTTTACTGTGCATACATAACAGTAGAGCGTAATTAAACTAATAATATGTTTCAAAATAATTTATTTGAGAATTACACAGGAGCAGACGCAACAATAGAGATTGTCACTATGCTGATCGTTGCTTTTGCTTTAGGATATCTTTTAAGATGGTTACAGAACAGATTTTGGGGCTGTGAACACTGCGCAGAGTCAGAACTAGAGGCTGAACTCAGTAGGGTAAGGAATGTAGCGCAAACGCAAACAGTTGAACCTATTATGGAACCTGTAGTTATTGTTCCAACAGGAATTAAAAAAAATGATTTAAAAATTGTTGAGGGAATTGGTCCGAAAATTGAAGAGGTACTGCACAACGCAGGAATTAATACATGGGATCAATTAGCTCAAAGTTCTAAAGATGAATTGGTAGGTATTCTTGCTGGTGCAGGAGATGGATTCCATATGCATGACCCAGCAACATGGGCTGAGCAAGCAATGATGGCAGATGAGAACAAATGGGAGGAGCTTGAAAGATTCCAAGATTTTTTAAATGGAGGAATTAATCCTAAACAATAAATCTCTTGAAATTTTCAAAGAAAAAGAGCCACTGATGTGGCTCTTTTTCTTTGTCACTCATATTCTCTTTGTATGTATTTGGTATACTGTTACATATTATGTATGGGATAGATATTGCAAAACAACGCATCGACGAGCAAGATAGACAGATTCTCCAACATGTTTTGAAAGAGGAGTGGAAAGTGAAAAAATGTCTTATTCTTGGTTCGGGGGAGGGAAGAATATCAGTGATGCTTGCTGTGCTAGGTTTTGAGGTTGTTTGTGTTGATATTGATGATTATTCTGATTTTTATAATTCAGTAAACAAAACATTTAATTTCAAAAAACCAATTATTTTTATACAAAAAGATATACAAAAACTACAAAAAGAAGATCACGGACGGGAATTTTCTTTAATTTTAGGGCAAAGAGTTTTTCATTATTTACCATATGATAGCCATCTTGCACTTATGAATATATTGCCAGGGTACATGTCTAAGAAAGGATTTCTGTACACAGCAGTTTCCTGTGTAGACTCAGCAATGGGTGATGGTTACAGACCAGCTCATACAAACACAGAAGATAGATTTGGATTATTATCACCAGAGATGCAGAAGCGTTTTTCTCTGTATGTTCCTGTATGTTTATATGCCTATAAAGAATATAAAAAGATGATGTCTCAAACTTATTTCAAAAAAGTGGCGTTATACCAGACTTCATTTGGAAATATCAAAGGAATATTTAAAATCTGATACAATTATCATTATGTTTAATACAATAAAAGAAAAGCTTTCCTGGAAAGCTGTTGAGAAAGATTTATCAGAAGTAGTACAAAGATTTCCTCTCGTTGTGGTGGCTTTATTTGTATTATTTGGAACATCAACAATCTTAATTCATGTCGGTTTTAATGAGCAAGATATTCAATATTCATTACTAGTTAAGACAATGGTGACCAGTATTTATGCTGCACTTTTTGCGTATTCGATGAGATTGGGGTTTGAGTCTTGGGATATTACTGAAAAGTATAAAATTATTGCATTATACGTACTATACGCAGTCACTATAGTACTTTATTTTATGTATGTACCAGGAGTAAACGATACTGTTCCTTCGCAGACAATATTTACACTCATGGCGATTAATGGGTTACTGCTCATTACTGTATTTACTTCTGCTTTTGAAAAACCTTTTTTTAAGAAGACATATAGGGACACTCCCTTTTACTCGTACGTACTTACTCAATTATTTGTGATAATACAAGCAGGAGTAGTTGTTTTAGCTATTGGAGCACTAGGATCTGCGACACTTGGTTCAATAAGTGCACTGTTTGGTCTTTCTATTAATGGCGAGTGGTATGGACAGATATTCATATTAGCTGGAACACTTGTGGCTCCTTTGTATGTATTAGCAAATACTCCAAAAGAAGTTTCACAAGGTCAACTGAAGATTGAAAATATTCAAAAGTTCTTACGATTTTTAATATTATATATCGCACTTCCTTTTATTTTTATCTACATAGTTATTTTGTACGCATACACCGGCAAAGTATTACTTAATTTTAGTCAGTGGCCAGAAGGAATCGTTTCATGGTTGGTTATTTTCTTTTCATTCTTTGGTTGGTTGATATATTTCTTGTCGTACCACTTTAAAGGTGAGCCAGTGGTTGCAACATTTAGAAAGTGGTTTCCGTATGTAATGGTTCCACAGATTGCTATGTTGTTCTACGCAATTGGCTTAAGGATTTCTCAGCACGGAGTAACGATAAATCGATACTTAGTCGTAGCATTTGGATTATGGCTATTGTTTCTGTGTGGTTACTACATATTTTCTAAACAAAAAACACTTTTTGTATTGCCGATGTCTTTGTTTGTTGCATTACTCGTGGTACTTATTGGCCCTTGGGGCATGTTTAATGTTTCTCAGAATTCACAAACAAACAGACTTGAGAAATTATTTACTCAATATGAATTTATTCAAGATGGTTCAGTGGTAACACCAACAGAAGAAGAGTTGGAGTTAGTTCCTAATCTTGATAAATCTTCAATTGTTTCTATTATTCGGTATCTGTGTGATACACATGGGTGTGAGACACTGCAGGACATATATGGAGATGGATATATCGAAGAGTCAAACAATACGGATAATAATTACTTTAATCAAACATCACTGTTACTTAAAAAAATTAATTTAGATAATTTTTACTACACAGGAGGGTTAGGGGAAAATAATCAAAGATTTTTGTCGCTATATACTAGCTATGAGAACACATCCATCCCGGTCTCCGGATTCACTAGTATGGAGTTCATTAATTCACATGTACGGACAGGAGACTCTGATAAACAAAAAATTCAGACCAGTGATGGAGAGGTTGTTTTGGTGTATCTAAAAGATGGAAATATCGTTTCCAAAGATATTTCTAAAGATGTTAGAGAATATCTACTTGAGTACGGATCAAGGAGTTATGAGGAAACCTCTGTTAATCCACCTGCATTACAAGTAGGAGAAGACTTGTTCTATATAACAGATGTAAGTGCTGAGCTTAAAAACAATGCGTTAAGCAATATTAGTTTGGGTGGATATCTATTAGTGAAATAAAATATGAACAAAAAAACAGACTGGGCTTGCGCCCAGTCTGTTTTTTATTAGTGTTACGCTTTTGTAACTCCTACAGCGTTCAGTCCTTTTGGTCCTTCTTGGATTTCAAAAGATACTGAATCTCCTTCACGAAGTTCGTTGAAGTCTCCATCAACTTCGTTCATGTGAAAGAAAAGATCTTTTTCTTCTCCTTCTCGAGAGATGAATCCGAATCCTTTATCTGTAATTCGCGCGATTGTTCCTTGTGTCATATAAATTATGATTAGGTTGGTAATATACCAAAATGAATTCCATAAAATATACTCTCACTGTTACCCAAAACGTATCCCTATAGCTCTAAATTTGATAAGAGAATTGTAACATGTTTGTTTTATATTGCAAGTCTAGAGTATTAACGAATACTGCTCGGGAAGTTTTCTAAAAGTGGTATGTCCCCAAAAATAGAAGTAAAGGTTGCAAGTAAACCTACAAGTATTGCAGCTAGAACAGTTGCTCCAATAACATACCCAACACCTCGCACAATTCCTTTTCCAAAAGCAAACAAAAAAGAATTATATTTTTTTATTCGAACGTTTAATTCATCAAGATTATCATTAAGCTCTTGTAGTTCTCCTGATACTTCATTTGATTTGGTTATATTTTGTTCTGTCATATAAGCAACATTATACTCTAATCAGTAAAACTTTTTTGCAAATTAGTCACAATCTGATAAAATCTTTCGTATTCTACAACACACCTGTTTGTGGAGTGATATATTCCGCGGTAGCTCAGTTGGTAGAGCAATTGACTGTTAATCAATGGGTCACAGGTTCGAGCCCTGTCCGCGGAGCAGACTGGGACAGACCGACGTTAAAGCGTCGGTTTTTCCTTTACACGCTTGATAATTTCCAGGTTCGAACACTGGATTTTGTTGTTTTGCTTTGTAAAGGCCTTCGGAAATAGTTTCCAGTGCTTTTGGCTTTGTGATACTAACCTTTTTATCTTTCAGTATTAGGTTCGAACACATGAGAGATAGTGCATCAACTTGCGTTTGATATGTTCCATTTTCCAATATATCGCTAAAGGTGGTGAGTAGCTCAAATTGTTCTTCAAGCTTATTAGTATCTAATTTACTACCTCCATCAAGGCTCGTCCTTGCCTCCAGTGTCTCTATTTTGCCCTGTATTTGTGCCATTTTCTTGTTATAGGTACTTTCATCCAACTTACCCTCTATCTGTAAATCTAATAGCCTGTCCTTCTTTTGGTATTCGTCTTCTAATTGTTTGTACCAGACTTTTTCTATCTGTTTTCCTTTCTTTTTATCTTCTAGTTCTAATATGTCTATCTTATCTAAACACCAACTTTTCAGGGCGGGTGATATCGCAATGGTTTTTTCATAATCTTCCTTTATATTCTTTACTAATTCTGATTCTGTTATTGAACCTTTCTCGTTACAGTTTCGGTTTGCACAATGATAATAGACTTTCTCAGTAACAGTCTTTTTCTCGATCACGTGCACGTTGCGCTCGCACCCTCTGCAAGATTCTTCTTTCATAATCGAACTCTTCTTTCTGCAGTCAAAACAGTACATCTGTTTTTTCTTCTCTGCAGTGATCGATCCGTCGCAGAACGCACATTGCATAAACTGCTTGAAAGGGAAGTCCTCTTTGTAGGTCCAAGGGCGCTGGGTTCCTTTTCTGCCTAAGATTGATAATATTTTTTGATGTTGTGATTCCGATATCATTCTTGGGATATCTTTGTTGAGGGGGTATCTAGTGCGTTCACCTTCGTCGTTCTTTCCATAAAAAAACCCTGCATAGATTGGATTTTTTATCATGTTGTAGAAAGCTGTTCGCCCTATGGGAGTTCCTCCTGTGTGTTTTCTCGGCACTGAGGTCAATCCTAGTTCTTTTACTGAGATGTTATGTAACTGATTGGCTGTATATTTTCCTGACAAGAACATTTCTAATATATTTTTTACAATGGGGAAGCGATCTGGGTCTGCATACATCTTTCTATATCCTTTTTCTCCTTGATCATTTAGATATCCTGGGCTTGATCCGTGGGGAGGATAGCCCATCTTTCTTTTTTTGACTAAACCTCTTTTGACACTCTCACCCTTACTATCATTTTCCATCTTTGCCTGAGTACACATCATTGCCAACATCATCTTGTCCGATGGTACATTCCTGTATGGTTGGGTGGGAGTAAGAACTACTTTTAATCTTTCCTCATCAATTAAATCTATTACAGTCCCGGCATCGCCAGCGTTCCTTGATACACGATCAATATTCCAGACAATTACTCCTTGAATTTTGCCTTTCTTTATATTTTGCATGAGCTCATTAAATGCAGGCCTCGTTCTTGATTTTTTTGCGGATTTTGATTCGTTAATAATGTTTTCCTTCTTGACCTTGATCCCGTTGTACTCAGCGGTCTTCATATTTCGTTCTTGTTGGGATTCAATTGACAGTGCCTGTCTTTCATCCGCTTCACTTGATTTGCGATTGTATATTGCAAATTCGTATTCGCTGTAGTTATCTTGATACATAATTTACATGCTTATGTTTATAATGTGACAACAAGTAAGCCTGTTTGGTTCGAACAAGTCCAGTCCTATTTGTTATCAAAGTTGAGTTGTATTTGGTTTATATGTTTTTGACCCAAGTGAGTTAGTTTTACAAGAATTTCTCCCAGTTCCTTAAGTGATTTTGTATCTTCGAGAATAACCTCATAATCCATGTGGAGTATTGATGCTAATTCGTTCAGTTGGGATTTCGTAAATTTCATATAAGCAAACACCCCTCGACAAAGCGACTAATCAAGGGGTGTTTACTTACGTGGTAGTCGCTTTGTGGTCATTAAAAAAATGACCATATAGTCATTCTATGAAATCCTGTGTTTAAAGAACCCTCTGTTTAACTTGTCTACTTAGAATGGGATTTTCTCATCTTGGATATTATATTTTTTATGGTTTTTGTGGAGACGTCGTCATCAAACTCGTCGCTGATGATTTTTTTAATTAAACGCTCTCTTTTATTTCCTCCTTGTATCTTGACATCAATATCTTCTTTGCCGACAATCTCTTCTAATTCATCGATAGCAAATGTTGAAAGACCAAGTATCCGTAGATTTCTTTCGTATTTCTTTTCCTCCTTATGTTTTGTTGTTTCACCTCTTTTCAAAGGTATCTCCACAAAAGGCCAGTGATCACTAAAGTATTTTACAGCTGATTCTTTGGTCGCATGTTTGGAGATGTAAAGGGTTCTGAAGTCTAGATTGCCATTAATCCACCGCTCGCTGATATCCGTATTCTCCACACCAATTCCAGATGCAGGATCAATCTCACAGACACCACTATTGTCTTGTGTGAATTTTGAACACAAGTCGTCGCCTATCAGATAGAGTGACATGTGATAATGATATGAATGAGGTAGATCATGCTTTTTGAGTATCTTAAGAGCTTCATCTGTTAACCGATCCATACCATCTGTGCCATTATTGAAATAGAAACTTGTCTGCTCAAGGGATGTGTTAAAACCTCCAAGGGGTATCCCTAATCGTTTTTGTGATCTAGATAAGTCATCCGAGAATGATTCCTTGGAGTAGTGCACTTTCTTGATGTCATTATATGCTTTATTTATCATGGTCGCCTTATATGCATTTTATGTCTGCATAGAGTTTTTTAATAGCTTGATTTTATCTTACTGAATCGCTTGCTGTTTTTCAATCTTGAATTCTTTGTTTTTATTCAAGTTAATCAAGATTTGGCGCCACTTACGATAGTTGATTAAGGGTATTCTTTTCAATCTTTTCAACCATCAATATACTTATCGTTTTTTGTTTATATTTCTTCTGATGACTATATTGATACCTATTGTTATTAACATTATTGCCCATACTCTTTGATAATCAACCTGGGTGTAGGTGATATTAAGAAAATTAATAAGAGGTTCGGATTCGTAGGTTAATAAATTTGTAGATAATATATAGATACCTATTTGGATAATAAAGTCAGGGAAATATCTAATTATTTTTTCAATTGATTTTTTCATTTTAGTAGGATTTATATTGGTAATTCATTCTAACGAGCGAGTGAGATCATGTGCGTAAAGATTTATCCGCATACCCACACAATACTCTACTGATGTTTATATATCTAGTTGAGAGTCTTTCTTGCAAAAGTCTCCTCGCCGTTGTGATGGACTAGGTCCACCCATATCAGTTTCCCGACATGACCTACTAAAGTGACTCCGACGAGGAGGCTTTTGAACTTTAGTAGGGGTTTAATACCATGCCGAGTGATCAGGTTAGGTTTCTTTATTTTAACAGATCGGTTACTTAGAGCCATCTTTATACTCTATAATTTGAGTGAGGATATTCCTCAACCTTGCAATTCTTGCTCTGCGTTTTTTGTTTAGTTTATCTTGCTTGTCTAACTCCGCTAACTGCTTGAGTAGTTCAGGGGCCTCTTTGACGAAATTGGCGAACATGTTATGGATTTCAGACAAGGCAATAATTACAGGTATAGTGTCGTACTCATCTTTAGCCATAGTAAATAAACCATATCCCTCATCTGACTTTATAAAATCATCTAGATTTTTAGAGTCAAATAATCCAAATACGTAGTGAATGACATACGCAACATTGTTACTTTCGCTGTTTGGGAATAGGTTCCTTATAACTAGATCTAGTGCGCGATTTGTTTCGTCGTTAGGGTTATCGTTGTGCCTACTTAGTCCTTCGATGGCCCACCTTGTAAACTCTCGCAATAGCTTGTTTATTATGAATGTTGGATTTTTTATCTTCTCGGGCGTTAACTTCCATTCCTCAGGGAATGCGCCGTGCCATATTTGGTAATTTAATCCTTGTTTGCCAGAAGCTTCGAATAGTTTTGTGAAAAAGAAGAACGATTCTATGTAATAGTGAACATTACTATTGGGATTTACTATTGATTCTTCTGAGTACTTATCCACATGCTTTTTAAAAGTGCTGAAGAACGTATATGCTAGTAAGTAATTCGGTTTTAGTAGCCAATTTTCAAGGAGTGTATGTAGTATGTCGCCAAGCTGTGATTCGCATTGACTATATTCTCCCCATAGAGTGGTGTCGTTATCTTCCATAACCAAAAGGGTGTAGGAAATATGCCATGCCTTATAATGTAGGGCAAATATGTCACCCAGAGATTTTCTGTCTAGCGTATCCATAAAGCCTTTTTCTAAGTTGGCTCTAAAGTCAGTCAAAAGGTCTGAGGCAACCCGAACTTCTTCTTTATTTTCCGTGTCTAGTAGCTCATCAATTTTTTTCACAAATTCTTTTATGTAAGCATGTTTCTGAGATCTTGATAAAGTGCTACTGTTCCATATGTCCCTGGAGACGTTAGTTAGACCCTCCAGGTCACCTAATTGCTCAAAGTACTCTGCTCTGAAAGTGTCTTTGTCTCCCTTAGTCCATTTGTATAAATTCTTCAATGCTCGAAGTAGAAAAAACAGCCCTGCTAACCATATAATCACGATCACTGTCTTGATAAAAGGGATATTGAATTTCCAGAGGAGTGGTGTTGCGAAAATGGCGACGATTGATAGAAGTAGTTTTTTTACGTCAATAACATAATCAAATAATGCATGCATATCCAAGACAGCATTAGAATCATCCTTTTCTCTAGACAGAACTCCAGTAAATATAGCAATGGCTAAAGGGACCAAAAGGGTCAGCATGGCAATTCCAACAGTCTGAAGAAGTCCTGGATCAAAACTTGCAGAGCCTATGCTTAAGTGTTCTATGGTTATGTGGATTTTTTGAAACATATCACTAGGTTATTAAATGTGAGCTTTTTGCCCTAAAGAATAATCATTTCACCTGGCTTTGCTTCTTTGCCACAATTAGGGCATACAATAGCCTTATTGGTTTTTGTGTGCAAGTGAACCAGCTTTTCTTTTGAGTCCCAGCATCCAGAACAATAAGGTCCGAGATATTGATCATCTTCTTTAAGTATCCAGTAGGAGTTATCCCTGAATTCGAGCGAGCCACTTATTTCCAAGCGGTTTTTTAATTCTTGATTTTCAGTTGTTAGCTCTCCAATCTTAAATTGCATCTCTAGCATTTCTTGCTGAGCTGATAATATTTGCTGGTACTGTTCAATCTTTCCAGCTTCGTGAAGAACACCGGCTACCCCTTTTAAATCATTAAATACTGTCATGTTTTTATATTATCATTTTTTGTATAAACTCGTATTTAGCTTTCTTGTTGTGCACACGTCACTTGTACTATACTGGTTTATTTAGTTGGATTTGCTGTATATGGTTACATCTCCTTGTTTTTTGTTTTATTTACGGTTCAATTGAAAAATCTCTTTTCTTCAGGATTTCTAATTTTTCCTTATATTTCTCATATAAATAATCTCTACGGTCCTCTGTGTGTCTAATATATTTTAGGTGTGCCAGCCTACCCTGGAGCTGATTCCGTAGATCTTTGGTGTGTCCATGAAGTCTTTGATTTTCTTTATTTGCTTCTTCGTATCCTAATTTCTCCCAATGGTGGAGCATTACTCTAATTTGTCGCACATAGTTTCTTGAAACATTATGTTTTTCATTGACCTTTACTCCTGTTACGAATTTTGAATTACTGCCTTCTACGAATTTTATTTTGTTTATATTTACTTCAAAACCCGCTTGCCTAATTATGTTCACTAGCTCAGTATTGAGAGTGTGCTTAATGCTTAATCCAACACCCCTAGAGTTTGTGATAATGGCAGTCTTTGATCTGAGATCATTTGTTGAAAAAGTTAAATCATCATAGTAACGAGAATAAAAAAAGTTATTTTCCTTGGCATACTGAATCAAATGGTTATCAAGCTGTTTGGCAAGCATATTTGCAAGAATTGGAGAAGACGGTGAACCTTGAGGGAGGATACCCTTGTGACAAGTTAAATCGCGTATTGCCATGCTCATTGGGGTTGAGAATTCAAATGCCGTCCCCTTAAATAGGCCATAAATACGTTGTGCTTTAATTGAATTAAAGAAGTCTTTGAGATCAATATTTATTATGATACGTTTTCCGATATGTCCAGTGGCATTGTCTTTAATGCCGTGACCTAAGACAGCCCCATGATTACAAGACCGAGGCTTATAGGATTCATACAACTTGTCACTTATTTTTCTTTGAATATGCTTTAATCCTTCACAAGGAGCTTCTATTCTACGATCACTACCGTTTCTCTTTTTAATAGTAAAAGAATGATACTTTGATTTATCGTTTAGGTTTGCGTAGTGATATAAGCTATTTGTTTGAACTCCCAATGCTTCAGACAGCTCGTGGTAATTCTTTATTTTTTTGAAAGTCATATTGTGAACTATCTAAGCACGCAATTTTTCCGCCGTTGCGTTAGCGAAACTATATTATGTTGATTAGTTTATACCAATCCATTATATAGAAGGACCTGACATTTCTTTGAAACATACGCGGAACACGTTGTTTAAGTAATTGCGTGCCTAGGTAATTCAAAATAAGGGTGCTATGCCCGTATTATATAATAACATTCCTTTTGCTGTGACAGTGAACTTAGTTCCATTTCGGTAGCCAATACCTGCTCCTATAAGAAATGTTTCTTCGTCCGGTAACTCATTGGCTCCGCCTTGAATATAAAAATCATGTTTCGATAAATTATGGAGATGTTGTATTCCCTCAGGGTGTAAGCGCGAAAGACAATATGATAATGATTGAAGTGTTTGGTAGTTAATGTTTTCATTAACATAAGACGCTACCAGGCAACCGAGTACTTTATTTTTAATACCACGCTCATGACTTTCTATTTGTTCTAAAACAAATTCATCGAAGTCTTCCTTGAAATCTGGATCTTCATAATATCGTTGCTTGAATTTCATAACATTTTCTTCTCCAAGTCTTACTACATTGAAGCCATCCAAGAATAACCTGAATTTCTTTCTCCTAGAGTTGTCTTTTATGGCCTGAGTAATATCATAGCCAGCCTTAACTAGATTAACTACCGGTATTTTTTCAACCAATTCTGGTTGTTGAATGGCAGAATCAAGAACAATTTCCATTAGCTCTTTAGTGGTGTTTAAGGCTGACTCTATTGCTTCCACCTCTTTTTTATTCATGTGTCTATATTAACATCTATCGTACAAAATGCGTTCTAACTTCATCCAGCATGCGGAGCTAGCAAAAAATGTCTAACGTTTGTTAGACATTTTTGTATAATGAAAGTATGAACAATAAGTACCCTTATCAAACAGGATATATTTATATCCCAATAGTATTGGATAAAGCTGGTATGCCTCAGGCTATTGAAATTGATGGTGATAAGCTAGATATCAAGACTGATTTTCACGTAAGCTTGGTATGTGTAAAAGATATGATTACCGAACACGGAGAAGAAATTGAACAAAGAGTTTTGAGGTTCTTTTATGCATTTGTTGAGGAAAACGAAGTCTCACTTGAAGGGTTTACTGGGGAGTATCGACTAGCTGAACGAAATACTGAGGGTGAGTATAGAAAAACTATTGTCGGTATGTGCATCGTCTCTAATCTAGATAACTTTTACTCGGAACTCAACAAACATTTGGGAACTAATTTTGACAATCAACCTACACATGTAACTCTTTACACTCTCGATCCAAATAAAGGCATTGGCTTAAATAATCAAACCTCCTTCATTAACATGACCAGGGACATAACTAATACAGTCATAGATATGTATCCGAAAATCAAATCAATCTCCTATAAAATTTAAACTAGATACGTTGGTATATCCTTATTTTACTTCTAGCATTTGAGTTCGAACGTCGTCCAACATGCGGAGCAAAGATAAGAAAAACCAGTCTATATATAGACTGGTTTTTCTTATGTTTTTAAGCGCGTTTGTTATAATTATTTTTATATGAAAATTGGAGTTTTTGATTCAGGATTTGGAGGAATTGATATTTTGAAACACATTGTGAATGTTTTACCTGAATACGATTATGTATATTTAGGTGACAATGCAAGAAATCCATACGGAACGAAATCTCAGGATGTTCTTGAACAATATGCTCGAGAAGCCACAGATTTTTTATTTTCAAAAAACTGTCAGCTAATTATTTTTGCTTGCAACACTGCATCAACACAAGCTCTGAGAAGTATTCAGCAAACACATATCCCAAAGCAACACCCAGGTAAAAATGCGTTGGGGATGATTATTCCTGCAGCTGAAGCAGCAGTAAAAACAGGAACTGGCATAGGAGTCATTGCAACAGAATCAAGTGTGAGTTCGGGTGCTTTTGAAAAAGAAATAGTAAAGCTGAATCCTGATGCTCAGGTATATTCGCAAGCATGTCCATTATTAGTGAAATTAGTTGAGACCGGAGAGCAAGATCAAGAAATTATTAATAAAGTGCTCGATAGGTATCTACAACCTTTGGTTGATAAAAAAATAGATACCTTAGTATTGGGATGTACTCATTACGGACTTTTAGAGGAACAGATACAAAATACGTTAGAAAGACTAGGGAGTAGTGCTGTTATTGTTCACGAGGGAAGAGTGGTGGCTCAAAAATTTAAAACATATTTGTCGCAGCATCCTGAATATCAATTGAAATTATCTAAAGGTGGAACACAAATATTCTACGCGAGCGACAAAACAGATACATTTAAGAAATTGGGTTCTCAGTACTTTGGATCAGAAATAGATATTCACAAGGCAGAATTATAATTTTTTATTAAAAACAATTACGATATCTGATATACTCTTAATACTAATACTAAAAAATATGTTTGGAAAATTAAAAGAAAAAGCAGTAGAGAAGATGTTGGAAAAACAATTGGGACAGTTGCCGCCAGCACAGCGAGGATTAATCATGAAAGCAGTACAAGAAAATCCTGATTTTTTTAAAAAAATAGCTGATGAAATTAAAGCAGAAGAAAAATCTGGATCAAGCCAAATGACTGCGTCTATGAAAGTGATGCGTAAATACCAAGGAGACTTACAAAAAATAATGGCAGGAAAATAAAAAATCAGGCTCGATACCTGATTTTTGTATGCACGGGTTGGAATCTAGTGTTATAATCTTTTCATTATAAAAAATAAGAATTATTTATGACAGTCATTACTACACTACTTTCAATCTTTTGGATTTACGGAGGTGCATACTTTGCAGCCCTTGCAATAGCATCATCATTTTACGCTGCGTATTTCTTTTTTTGGACACGCACAGGAGATCGAATAGGGAAGATTGATGAAGATACTAAGAAAATTTACCTGCATTCTATCTATAAGGTTTTGCGATTTTCTTTGTATATGATAATTCTTTCAAAAATTGTTGAGATTGGCATAATTACTACATTGGCTAAACAAGAGGGTTTGAATGTAAATATTTTTGACATATTTCTATCACAAAATGGGGCATTTATTTATACATTATTAATTCTTTTGGTAATTAATTCAGTTGCCATGCAGAAACGATGGATTAATTTCTCTTTTGGTTTCCCATTTGCAATCGTTTCATATTTTTTCTTGTTTTTACACATGACTTCACGAAGTACATTTTCTGGGATAGAAGGATACTTTGTTCCCGGTGGAGAATTATTAGTGACAGATGTCTTTATTTATTTAGTTGCATTAATATTTGGAACAATGATATTCAATTATTTTTCTGGAAAAGTTCTTGATAATACAAAAGAAACTAAATAATATTATATGTCTCTATCTATTGGAATTGTTGGGTTACCCAACGTGGGAAAATCAACATTATTTAACGCACTTACTGAAAAGCAGGTTGATGCTGAAAACTATCCGTTTTGCACTATTGATCCGTCTGTAGGAGTTGTTCCTGTACCTGATGAACGAGTAGGAAAATTAGCTGAGCTGGCTAAGTCAGTAAAAACTATTCCGGCAGTAGTGGAATTTGTTGATATTGCCGGACTGGTTCCTGGTGCATCAAAAGGTGAAGGATTAGGAAACAAATTTCTTTCAAATATTCGTGAGACAGATGCAATAGCACACGTGGTACGTATTTTTGAAGATGAAGATATCATTCATGTTGAAAATCGTATTGATCCACTGACAGATATCGAACTTATAAACCTTGAATTGGTTGAAGCGGATAAACAAACGGTAGAAAATAGACTACAAACAATTGGTCGTGATGTGAAACGAGGTGATAAAGATGCTGTTCTTGAAGAGAAAATGTTGATGGGATGTAAAAATATTTTAGAAGAGGACAAGTTTGTACATCAGTATTTTCAAGAACAACCAAAAGAAGAACGAGCAATTTTAAAGGGGTTACATTTACTAACCAATAAACCGGTATTGTATGTTTTGAATAAAGATTCATCAGGAGAAAATGTTGACGGTGCAGACGACGAACGGTGGGACAACCTAACTAATTATTTCAGAGAACAAGATGCGATATATATTACAGTTGACGCCAAAACAGAAATTGACTTGAAATCTTTCGATTTTGAGGAACGCGCAAGTATGCGAGAAGAGTTTGGAGGTGTCGCTGATGATATAGATCTACTAATTCAGAAAGGATACGAGTTATTGGATTTGATTTCATATTTTACCGTCGGGGAAACAGAAACACGTGCGTGGACTATTCCACGTGATTCAACTGCTCCTCGCGCTGGTCGAGCCATTCATTCAGATTTTGAGACAAAGTTTATTCGGGCAGAGGTGGTGGCATCAAGAGATTTGTTGGCAGCAGGAAGTAAGAGTGCTGCCAGAGATGCTGGTTTATTAAAACTTCAAGGAAAGGAATATATTGTTCAAGATGGTGATGTTATTGAATTCAAAGTGTAGGTTGATTTTAGAGTATTAAAAAAGGAATTTTTTAATCCACCTCACGGCGGGTTTTTTTTTGCGTGGTAAAATCATGGAATCATGAAAAAAGATTTTAATAAACTAAGTGTGGAGATGCACGAGAAAAATCGAGGGAAAATAGAAATTGTTTCCAAGGTATCTGTGACAAGCACCGACGATCTTTCAACGGCTTATTCTCCTGGTGTGGCAGAGATTTGTCGCATTATTAAAGAAGACCCGTCTCGTAAACGAGATTTGGTAATGAA